>Ga0247722_10000346_pt1 | contig 29506 bp, 28 predicted proteins | sample MSEWelMarce3H_FC_FD_189094 | JGI IMG/M metagenome (GOLD analysis project Ga0247722, IMG submission 189094) | Subsurface sediment microbial communities from gas well in West Virginia, United States - MSEEL Well Study Marcellus 3H_FC | ecosystem: Environmental > Terrestrial > Deep subsurface >... | reverse complement strand
CCCCTTAGGCACTCGATTGCCATCAATTAAAGCCTCCGTAGGCACAACAGAAAGACCAGCAACGGCGCGCTGCATGGCTAACATAGAGGCGTGCAGAATGTTTAATTCATCGATTTCTTCGATTGAGGCCTGCGCCACCGACCATGCAATCGCACAAGATTTAATGGCATCAAACAACACATCGCGGCGCTTAGCACTCAACTTTTTAGAGTCATTTAAGCCTGGTAAATCATAGTGTTGCGGCAAAATAACCGCTGCCGCATAAACCGCCCCAGCCAAAGGGCCTCGCCCCGCTTCATCCACACCACAAATCAACTTCAAATTTTCACCCCTAATACAGCGCAAACTGCATCGGCAGCACGTTCGGCGGCATCACAACGCAGGCTATGGTGCAAATCAGCAAAACGGGCACTTAATGCATTAGATAAACGCTTATCATCAAATAAATTTGCCATCGCTTGCGCTAAGTTGTCAGAAGTTGCATCGTCTTGTAATAGCTCTGGCACAATAAACTGCCCTGCCAATACATTAGGCAAGCTAACATAAGGTAGGCGTAATTTTCTTTTAACTATGCGATAAGTTAATGGCGATAGGCGATAAGTCACCACCATCGGGCGTCTGGCCAGCATCGCTTCCAAAGTGGCGGTACCCGAAGCCAGCAAAATCACATCCGCCGCCTGCATAGCCTCATGCGCATGACCAAACATCAAGCGAAACGGCAGCTCTTGCGCGCCCTGCTTCCAGATTGCTCTTTCAAACAATAAGCGGGTTTCGCGCGTCACAAAAGGCACTAGAAACAGCGCATTTGGATAGCGTTCAAGAAGTTTTTGTGCAGTTTCAACAAAAAGTGTAGCCAGCATTTCTACTTCGCTTTGCCGACTACCTGGCAACAAAGTAAATACAGCCCGCTGATCGGGGATTTCTAATGCTTCACGCACAGCAAGCTGATTAGGTTCTGCTGGAAAGATTTCAGCTAACGGATGCCCAACATAGCTGGCAGGAATACGCGCATCTCGGTAAATTTGCTCTTCAAAGGGAAATAGCAACAACATATGCGAAACGCATTGGCCGATTTTTTTTAGCCGTTCAGAGCGCCAAGCCCAAACAGATGGGCCCACATAATGAATAGTGGGCACGCCTGCTTGTTTCAGGGCTTTTTCTAAAGAGAAGTTAAAATCAGGCGCGTCAATGCCAATAAATAAATCTGGCTTATTCGCGAGCAATTGTTTTTTTAATTGCCGCCGAATTCTCAGTAATTCAGGCAAATGCCGAATCACTTCTAAATAGCCACGCACCGCCAGTTTTTCCATTGGAACAACGGTTGCACAACCTGCGCTTTGCATTTTAGGGCCGGCAATACCAAAGAATTCGGCATGAGGGAGGCGTTTTTTAAGTGCCAAAATAAGCTGGCTGCCTAATAAATCGCCCGAGGCTTCACCTGCCACCACCGCAATGCGCGGGCGACCTTGAATATGGGATAGCTGCATATTAACGGATAATTCCGCGTGTAGATGCTGCAAAGAAATCGACAAAGGGCTGGAGCTCAGGTTGAATCAAGCTCTGCTCCTCAAGCATTTGGCGTGCATCTACAAAAGGAATGTTTTTGCGATACAACGTTTTATAGGCGCGTTTAATATTAGTAATTTGCTCACTACTAAAACCACGGCGTTTTAATCCCTCACTATTAATGCCATTTGGCACCGCGCGATTACCCGCCGCCAATACAAAAGGCGGCACATCTTGCGCCACTGCCGCAGTAAAGGCCGTCATTGCGTGTTGCGCAATTTTGCAGAATTGATGTACGGTGGTAAACCCACCCAAAATGACCCAATCACCGATCTCCACATGCCCCGCTAAGGTCGTGTTATTGGCGAAAATGGTGTGATTGCCAATTCTGCAATCATGCGCAATATGCACATAGGCCATGATCCAATTATCATTACCTATTTGGGTGATGCCCTTATCCTGAGACGTACCCGTAGAAATCGTGACATTTTGAAAAATGGTATTACCATCACCAATGAGCAGCTGTGTAGGTTCACCCGCATATTTTTTATCTTGAGGATCGCAGCCGATACTCGCAAAAGGATAGATGCGGTTATTGCCGCCAATGTGGGTATGCCCACTAATGACAACATGCGCCTCTAAGCGTGTACCCGCTCCAATTGAGACATGCTCGCCAATCACGCAATATGGGCCGATCTCTACATTATCTGCCAGCGTTGCGCCGTCATGGATAATGGCGGAAGGATGAATTTTAGGCATTTTATTCTTCTGCTAATTAGCGCTTAACGTCGCGTTGAGCACACATCAAATCGGCCTCAGCAGCCAGCTCGTCGCCTACAAAAGCTTGCGCTTTGTATTTCCAAATACCGCGCTTATTGGCCGTGATTTGTACGCATAAAGTCAATTGATCACCGGGCACCACTTGGCGCTTAAAACGCGCATTATCAATGCCTGCAAAGAAATACAACGAATCTTCCGAAGGAGGTGTTTTTAAACTTTTATACGATAAAACACCCGCGGCTTGTGCCAGCGCTTCCATAATCAGCACACCAGGCATAACCGGATAGTTTGGAAAATGCCCCTGAAAAAATGGCTCGTTAATACTAACGTTTTTAATTGCTTTAATAGAGACACCCAGCTCCATTTCAACTACGCGATCAATTAATAAAAACGGATAGCGATGTGGTAAGCATTTAGCAATTTCTAAAACATCCATAATTTGATTCATTACTCTTATTCTCCAACCGGCAACTGAGTATGCCGTAGTTCTTTTTCAAGTTGCTTAATACGTTTAGCTAAATCGTCCAAATGCCGCAAATGTGCAGCATTATGTCGCCATTCATCGTGAGTTTGCATCGGGTAAGAGCCAGAATAAACGCCTGGTTCACGAATTGTTTTAGCCACCAAAGTGCCGCCCAATACGGTGGTGCCATCGCAGATTTCTAAATGACCAGAAATCATCACTGCGCCGCCAATTTGGCAACGCGCACCGATCTTAGTAGAGCCTGCAATCCCAACGCACGCGGCCATGGCGGTGTGCTCACCGATTTCAACGTTATGGGCGACTTGGATCAGGTTATCAATACGTGCACCATTGCCAATCACAGTATCACTGAGCGCACCACGATCCACCGTAGTGCAAGAACCAATTTCTACGTCATTGCCGATCAAAACACGCCCAAGTTGCGGGATTTTTTCCCAATGATCCCCAGCCCACGCATTACCAAAACCATCCCCTGCAATCACGGCATTGCTATGCACAATGACCCGGTCCCCAATAAAAGCACCATGATGAATGCTGCTATTAGGATGGATTAAACAATCACCCCCAATCTCAACCTGCTCGCCAATATAGGCATTGGCCATCACGATGGTTCGCTCGCCAATCTTTGCACCCGCAGCAATCACGGCACCTGGACCAATTTGTGCACTAGCCGCAACAATAGCGAACTCATCCACTACCGCACGCGGATGAATGCCCGCTACGGCAACAGGCTGCGGGTATAGCAGCTGAGCCACTTTGGCAAAATAAAGCTGGGGATCACGGGTTGTAATATGCGGGCGATCAAGTGCAGCGCTTTCGGTAGGACGAACAATGAACGCCGCCGCCGAGCTGCTTTGCAACTGGGCGCGCAAACGAGGGTTAGCTAAAAAGCTAATTTGCCCCTCACCCGCTTGATCTAAAGAGGCAACGCCAAAAATGGCGACATCGGCACCATGAAGCTCACCACCCAACAATTCAATAAAAGAAGACAAAGAAAGCGCCATGCGTCTATTTATCCGCCAAAAGCTTTATCACCTTATCGGTGATATCAATTTTAGGGTTAAACCAAGCCGCATCTTGTACGATTAAATCGTATTTTTCATTTTTAGCAATTTGTTCAATTGCGGTTCTTACGCGCTCTTGCAAACCTGAATACTCTTCATTACGACGGGTATTCATATCTTCATTTAGCTCACGCATCATGCGCTGATAATCTTGATTCATTTTGATCAGTTCGCGCTCTTTTATACGCCGATCAACTTCAGCAATCGCACCTTTGTCCATCAATTGTTGCAATGCTTTGCCTAGAGTTGCAAGTCTTTGCACCTCGTTTTTTCGGGCGTCGAACTCTTTGTCTAGTTTTTTGCCAGCCCTTAAGCCAGGCGCTGATTCACGCAAAATACGATCTGGCTCAACAAAGCCAATTCTCACTTCAGCAGCAAACGCGCTGGACACGAATGCCAAGCCCATTCCAAACAATAACGCACGTGGCCATTTCAACATATGTAGACACTCCTAAAATCAGAATACTTGACCCAGTTGGAACTGTAATCCGCGCTCAACGCGATCATTTGGCTGAGCATTAAATGGTGCTGCCCAGCTCAATTTGATCGGTCCAACTGGCGAAACCCAAGTGAACGCAACCCCTGCTGAATAACGCATTTCTTCAAGACGTGGGCGGCTACCTGCGCCCCATACCGCACCTGAATCAGCAAACACGCTTAAACGCGTTGAACGATCATTTTTTAAACCAGGGATTGGAAAGAAGAATTCAAAGTTATTAATAATGCGCTTATCGCCCCCCATCCCATCGCCCTTGCTATCGACAGGGCCAACTGAGCCAGAACGGAAGCCGCGGATAGAGCCTACGCCACCAGCGTAAAAATTCTTATAAAACGGATATAAGCTATCCCCATAAGAGTGACCATAGCCGCCCTCCACATTCCACATCAGGCTCATTTCTTTGCCAAAGGGTATAAAGTATTGGCTGCGTGTGGACAGCTTGTAGTAGTCGACATCTGAGAACGGCGCAGTCACTTCACCGTTCAAGCTCAGCAACCAGCCTGATGTTGGGTACGAACCGCTATTACGCGTGTCCCGCCCCCAATCCACAGAGACAGGGAAAGTTTTATTTCTTGCTCCTTGGTTATTTACAAAATCAAGCACATGCTGAGGTGCGGTCGCATCGGCTTGAATAGCAAGGCTTTCAAAACCCAAACCAAGACCGACTCGATTGGTTTCAGTTAAAGGCAAACTAATTCTTGAATTAAAACCATAAGAGGATGTGGTGTAATTGCCCAAATCAACCTTAGAAGGATCGGTATCGCGGCGGTACAGATTCCAGCCTACAGATACGCCGTCTGGCGTGGCATAGGGATTAGTGCCCCCCAGAGAATACACTTTATTAGATGAGCTTGAATTCACTTCAACGGCGAATTGCTTACCGCTACCTAAGAAGTTATTTTGGGATAGTGACAACACTAAAACAATCCCTTCACTCTGGCCATAACCTGCACCAATATTAAAGTTACCTGATTTTTTCTCAGTGACCGTTACATTCATATCCACTTGATCTGCCGTATCGGGCACCAAGGGGGTATCAACCACAACTTCACCGAAATAATCTAATTGCTCTAGGCGCTGTTTTGAGCGTTTAATTTTTGAGCCATCGTAAGCGGCAGATTCTAATTGGCGTAATTCTCGGCGCACCACCACATCGCGGGTCTGAGAATTGCCACTCACATTAATCCGGCGTACATAGGTTTTTTTGCCCGGATCAACATAAAAAGTGAACGCAACTTTATTATTTTTTTGATCAATTTCTGGCACTGCATTAACGTTGGCAAAGGCATAACCCTCATTACCCAAGGCATCCGTTATGGCCGCTGTAGATTGATTTAAACTTTCGCGCGAAAAGGTTTCACCCGCATTCAAGGTGATCATTTTCTTCAAGATGGCAGGATCAAGCACCGTGTCGCCAATTACTTTAACGTCACTTACTTCATATTGCTTGCCTTCAGAGATATTCAGTGTCAGGAAAATACCTTCCCGATCTTCTGAAATAGCCACTTGGGTGGATTCAACATTAAATTCAATATAGCCGCGATCCATATACCAAGAACGAAGGCGCTCTAGATCGGCAGATAGTTTTTGTTTGGAATATTGGTCAGCCTTGGTGTACCAAGTCATCCAACCACCGGTGGTTTGCGTCATCATGTCCAGCAAATCACCTTCAGAAAAAGCATTGTTGCCCACAATATTAATTTGCTGAATGCGTGCGACTTCGCCTTCAGATATATCTAACTGCACGCCAACACGGTTGCGCTCTAATTTAGTCACTTCTGTTTTTACCACCACAGAATAGCGACCACGCGAATAATATTGCTGTTTAATTTCTTGAACAGCCGCGTCTAAAACACTCTGGTCAAAAATTCGCCCTTCAGCAAAACTTTGACTTTTAAGGGCAGTTTTGATCTGGTCTTTTTCCAGCATTTTGGAACCATTGACATTGATCTGTGCAATGGTTGGGCGCTCATCTACGGTAACAATTAAAATCTGGCCATTTGACTCAACCCGCACGTCATTAAAAAAGCCCGTGGCAAATAGAGCCTTGATCGCTTCTTGGGCGCGATCATCATCAAAGCGATCCCCTACCTTGACGGGTAGGTAATTGAAAATCGTACCTGCATCGGTACGCTGCAAGCCCTCAACGCGAATATCGCGAATCACGAATGGCTCAACCGCCCAACTAGGTAAGGCAACACCGGCAAGCGCCGCCGCTAACAACAAGTTTATCGATTTTAATTTCATTATTCTGAAGAGTCACTAATGAGTTAGCAGGCATGACACAAGCTCAGCCCACACGACGTTAAAAAGATTAAAAACCCGATTTACAATTGTAAAACTGGGCTTCAATAGGACTTATCGCTGCGATTTGCGAGCTGCTATTGGCTGGGAAAAAGTCGGTAGATGTCGTTGTAAAGCGCTAGGGACATTAAACCCAGTAATAACGCTATGCCGACGCGCTGGCCAAATTCTTCAGCCTGAAGCGGCAAACGCCGCCCCGTCAAAAATTCTACCGTATGATACATCAAATGCCCACCATCAAGCACCGGCAAGGGGAGTAGGTTTAAAACCCCCAAACTAATACTAATAATGCATAGATATTCAAGAAAAGCATTTACCCCCAAACGAGCACTATCTCCAGCATACGTTGCGATAGTAATCGGGCCGCTCACTTGCTTAACCGAAACCAAACCAGTAAGCATTTTCCAGAACATAATCACCGTAAGCCGGCTACCCTGCCATGTTTTATCTACCGCATATTGCAGGCCTTCAACCAGTCCAAATTGACGCACTATTTTTTGGTTTTGCCACGCGTCTACATCCGGAAATGGAGCCAGTCCAAGCTTGCCAACGGTGCGGCCCTTTTCAACGACCGCCTGAGGAAAGACTGTTTGTTCAAGTACTTGCCCATTACGTTTCCAACTTATCACGAGGGTTTGCTTCGCTGAGCCCGACACCTTGGCCTGCACATCACCCCAGCCTCGCAGCGGTACGCCATTAATAGCCAGCAGCACATCACCCACCATAATGCCAGCTTGGTCCGCTGCACTTTTAGCGACGACTTGAGCAATACGCAAGCTCAAAGGAATTGGGGAGATCCCGATGCGCGCCAACAACTGCTGATCAATTTCATCTTTACTTAAACGGCTTAAATCGAGGGAAATATCACGCGCTGACCCATTAATGGATCGAAGCTGCAAGGGTACTGTTACCGCGTTACCGCTGTGCTCTAACAACCCTAATTGCAGCTCATCCCAGCTAAAAATGGGCGCGCCAGACAATGAAATAACTTCATCACCCTTGGCAAAGCCCGCTTTTTCAGCCGTAGATGCAGGGCTAACAAAGCCAATCACCGGCTTTAATGCCTCGACACCAGACAAAGAGAGCCCCCAATAAATCAAAATTGCGAGCAAAAAATTAGCTAACGGGCCGGCAATGACAATCGCCATTTTGGCCAAGGGAGGACGACGATTAAACGCGCGATGTAGCTCTGCAGCGGCAATGGGTTCGCCTTCCCGCTCATCGAGCATACTGACGTAACCACCGAGTGGAAACATGCCGATTTTCCACAGCGTTTCCCCACGCTGCCACTGCCAAAGCGTTTTACCAAAACCAATGGAAAACACCAACACTTTTACACCGCAGCTTTTAGCAACGCGATAATGCCCGTACTCATGGACAGACACCAATAAGCCCATCGCAATCACAAAAGCCAGCAAAGTAATTAGCATGAATGCCCCTGCAGCCAAGCTCGAGCAGCCTGTCGCGCCGCCTGATCTGCCCCAAGCAAGGCCTCAAGCGATTCAGCCGAACTAGTCGCAACGCACTGCCCCAAAACGGACTCAATCAAAACAGGGATATCCGTAAATCGTAGCGCTTTATTTAAAAAACCGTCGACAGCCACTTCATTTGCAGCATTTAAAATAGCAGGGGCAGCGCCTCCTGCTGCTAAGGCATCAAAAGCCAGTTGCAAACAAGGGAAGCGAGTAAGATCTGGCGCCTCAAAATCTAGGCGACCAACACTAAAGAAGTCCAACGATTTCACCCCAGCCTCGATACGCTCCGGGTAAGCCAAACCATAGCTGATCGGTGTGCGCATATCAGGGTTTCCTAGCTGCGCCAGTACCGAGCCATCCATGTATTCCACCATGGAATGCACCACACTTTGTGGGTGTACGATGACAGCAATATCATTTTTGTCCGCCGCATTAAACAACCAGCGGGCCTCAATAACCTCAAGGCCTTTATTCATCAGCGACGCAGAATCAACAGATATCTTGCGGCCCATAGACCAATTAGGATGTTTACATGCCTGTTCTGGCGTGACAAAGACCAAGTCTTGCGCCGCCATCTTGCGAAATGGTCCACCAGATGCAGTGAGTAAGATGCGTTTTACTCCAACGTTTTGCAGGCGATCTGCATATGGGTTTTCGCGATAGGCCTGAGGCAATACTTGATAGATGGCATTATGCTCGCTATCAATGGGCAAAAGCACTGCACCAGATTCGCGCACCGCATCCATAAACAAAGCGCCCGCCAAGACCAAGGTTTCTTTATTGGCGAGTAAAACACGTTTTCCTGCCTTGGCAGCATTCAACGTTGGGCGCATACCTGCAGCGCCAACGATGGCTGCCATGACGGAATCTACTTCACGAGCCGTTGAAACATCACTAAGCGCCGCTTCGCCCCATAAAACTTCAGTTGCCGAGCAATGATCTTTGAGCATAGTGGACAGCTGCTGAGCCGAGGAAGCATCTAAAACCACGGCATAACGTGGTTTAAATTGCACACATTGCTGAGCAAGTTTTTCTAACTGGCTTGCCCCGGTGAGAGCAAAAACTTCATAACGCTCTGGATAGCGCGCCAGTACATCGAGCGTGCTCACTCCAATGCTGCCTGTTGCGCCAAGAATAGTGATAATTTGTTTAGAGGACATGTTGATATGGCCTTGCGCTTTATTGGTCGGTTAAAAAGAAAAACCGAAGCCACCTAAGACATATACATAAGCTAACAACACTTATTTGCTAGAGAATAGTTGTTTCCAACCAGCTAAATCGGCTTTATGTGCGCCCGATCATAGTAAGACAGCTCAGTCAGAATGGAAATAATTGTCTAATGACTTAGCAATAAGAAATGCCACTCAGCATATAGTGAATTCAATACGTACATAAAACGCCGAACGAATAACGATCATTCAGATTACCAAAAAAAGCGCGTCATTCGTTTGAATTTAGAACAAATAGAAAGCAAGATAGATCGCAGCAGCTACCGGCAAGATGGCCAATAAACTGTCAACTCTATCCATTACCCCGCCGTGGCCCGGCAATAAATTGCTACTGTCTTTCATGCCAATTTGTCGCTTAAATAGGGATTCTAATAAATCACCCATCACGCTTGCTGCGGTTAATACCACAGCAATAAATAGCCAATATACTAAAGGCAACGATTCACCATGTGTAAATATATGTTTAGGCAAGAAATAAACATAAATCATTACGCCAACTACCCCGCCGACCACCCCTTCCCAGCTTTTTCCTGGGCTAATTTTGGGTGCTAATTTATGCTTACCAAAGGCCTTGCCAGAAAAATAAGCGGCGGAATCCGCGACCCATGCAATAGCCAATACGGCCAGCAAAGCCCAAGGGCCAGCGCTACGAAGCACAATCATTGCCAAGCCAGCGGGTAATAATAATGCCCAACCCAACAAAGCATTTAAATTACCTGCAGCAGCTAATGGCCATTTTTTATTTAACCATACGGGATTAATAAACATCCAAAAACAGCTTGCCGCTAGCATTAAGCCAAGCAAAACCGAGGCATACATCAACTGGCAAAGCACAGCAAACAGCACTGCAGTTAATATTGGGTATATTTTAGCAACAAGCCCTTGCATGCCGGATAAACGCTGCCATTCCCAACTAGCGGCAACCATAATTAGCCCGCAAAATGAGATCCATGCTAGGTAGCCAATTGATCCTGACTGGGGTAAATAGAAAATAGCAGCCAATACTAACGGCAGCAGCAATAAGACGGTAATAACACGTGTTTTTAGCATGAGGACTGAAGTTGTTCGCTGATGCGACCAAAGCGGCGTTCACGCCCGTGATACCAATCAATGGCCGCAGCTAATGCATGGCGATCGAAATCTGGCCATAACATATCGCTGAAATATAATTCGGTGTAGGCCAATTGCCAGAGTAGGAAATTACTAATTCGCTGCTCGCCACCGGTCCGGATAAACAAATCTGGCTCTGGCGCATAGGCCATTGCTAAATAAGGGGTTAAATCTTCCTCGGCAAAGGTAGTCGATAATTCTGGGTGATCTGCCAATAAGCAATGCGTGGCATGCATGACATCCCAACGCCCACCATAATCAGCGGCAATGGATAACGTTAAGCCCGTATTTTCTGCTGTTTTTACTTCTGCAGCATCAATCAAAGCAATTAATTCAGGACTAAAGTGTTCCCGATTACCAATAATTTTTAACCGAATATTATTATCGTGCATGCGTGTGATTTCACCGCTTAACACCTTAAGAAACAAGCCCATTAGAAAAGAAACTTCGTCTTGCGGGCGGCGCCAATTTTCATTGCTAAATGCGAATACGGTTAAGTAACCTACACCTAAAGCATCACATGCGCGCACCGTTTCACGTAACGCTTCAACGCCACGTTTGTGACCAAAAATACGTGGCATCATGCGTTTTTTAGCCCAACGACCATTGCCATCCATAATCACGGCAATATGACGTGGAACCGTTGCAATTTCTTGCGGTATTTCTTTGGTCGAACTACTGAATATGGCCACACCCAACCCCTTGCGTTTATTGGCCAATACAAAGATTGTATTGGCCAATAAATGATTACATCGTCATGAGTTCTTTTTCTTTTTCTGCCAACAAGCGATCTACTTCAACAACATAGCGGTCAGTCAGTTTTTGAACATCATCCGTGCCACGACGCTCATCGTCTTCAGAGATGTCTTTGTCTTTAACCAAACGCTTTAATTGCTCGTTTGCGTCGCGGCGTACATTACGAACCGCCACTTTGGCGTCATCTGCCTCATTACGCACAATTTTGGTTAAATCTTTACGGCGTTCTTCCGTGAGTGCAGGCATTGGCACGCGAATCACATCACCATTGGTAGATGGATTCAAGCCCAAATCACTATCACGAATCGCTTTTTCAATCTTGGAAAGCATGGTTTTTTCCCAAGCTTGAACGCCAATAGTCCTTGAATCAATCAAAGTTACATTGGCAACCTGATTAATCGCAGTAGGTGAGCCATAGTAATCAACATTGATGTGATCCAATAAACCAACATGCGCACGGCCAGTACGAACCTTTGCTAAATTCACGCGTAAAGCTTCTACGGACTTTTGCATCTTTGTTTCGGTATTGCTTTTAATATCTGCAATCATAATGCATCCCCTTATTTGCTCAAACGACAAGTATGCACTCGTCTTTTTAACTCATACTATTAATGGTGCGGCACTTACTACTGGCCATGCAGGCCCCCATAAAAAACGTAAGTAAGCACCTAACAGCCATCAAACTTAAGCCCAATGACCGCCACTGCCTAAGAAGGCTTAGCAGTGTACCAGCGTCCCTTCGTCTTCCCCAAGAACTACACGCTTTAATGCGCCTGCTTTGAAGATACTAAAGACACTTAAATTCATATTTTGATCGCGACACAGCGCGAATGCTGTGGCGTCCATCACCTTTAGATTGCGGCCAATGGCCTCATCAAAGGTCAGTGTTTGATAACGTACGGCATCTGGGTTTTTCTTTGGATCATCAGTGTAAACACCATCCACCTTGGTGGCTTTCAGTACAATATCCGCACCCATTTCCATGCCGCGCAAGGCCGCAGCAGTATCGGTTGTAAAGAAAGGGTTGCCTGTTCCCGCGCCAAAAATAACCACTTTGTTTTCTTCAAGATAGCGAATCGCTTTGCCACGTACATAAGGCTCAGCAACTTGTTGAATTGTCAGTGCGGATTGAACACGGCTTACAATACCAGCGCGCTTCATGGCATCTTGCAAGGCTAACGCATTCATCACCGTGGCCAACATCCCCATGTAATCAGCAGTAGCACGATCCATACCTGCAGCGGCGGGCGCTACGCCACGGAAAATATTACCGCCACCAATAACGACACCAACTTGAACACCAAGATCTAATACTGCTTTAATTTCACCAACAATACGATCAATTGTAACGCGATTAATGCCGTAGCTATCCTCACCCATGAGGGCTTCGCCGGAGAGTTTCAGCAAAATGCGTTTATATTTGGGTGCTTGGCTCATGCGAGGATTCCTTATCCATGGAGGGGCGAATTGTGGAAACGCCGCACGTTACCGTGCGGCGCATAATACAACTTATCTTGCAACTTACCCAGCCCAGGGTGAGCCAAGCAAGATAAGTGTAATACTTTTAATACTTAAATCTTTGCAGCAGCAGCCACTTCAGCAGCGTAATCAACCACTGCTTTTTCAATGCCTTCACCAACAACAAACAGATTAAATGCTTTTACTGTTGCAGAATTGGTTTTGAGCAACTGCTCGATGGTTACTTTGTCATCCATTACAAATGGCTGACTCAGCAGAACAACATCTTTCAGGTACTTTTGAACAGTACCTTCAACGATTTTTTCTAGCATTGCTTCTGGCTTACCCGCTTCTTTAGCACGCTCAGTTGCAACACGACGCTCAGTTTCGATCAATTCAGCAGGCACACCGCTTGCATCGAGTGACTTAGGCTTAGTTGCCGCAATGTGCATGGCAATTTGCTTACCCAGTTGCTCATCACCACCGATAAGATCCAGCATCACGCCTAATTTGTTGCCGTGCAGATAAACTGCAACTTGACCTTCTGTTTCAAAGCGCGCAAAGCGACGCAATGTAACGTTTTCACCCAGTTTAGCCACAGCATCTTTGCGAATTTCTTCAACAGTTTTGCCGTCAACCACAACCTGAGACAAGGCATCCACATCGCTTGGATTAGCATCCGCAACGGCTTGAGCCGCTAGCTTAGCAAACGCGATAAAACCTTCGTCTTTAGCCAAAAAGTCTGTTTCACAGTTCACTTCAAGTACCGCGCCGATTTTTTTATCTGCGGAAACAAATGAAGCAATAATACCTTCAGCAGCAGTACGGCCAGCCAGCTTGGACGCCTTGTTGCCGGATTTGATTCGCATTACTTCTTCAGCTTTTTTGATGTCGCCATCAGCTTCAACCAAAGCTTTTTTGCATTCCATCATGCCAAGGCCAGTCAGCTCGCGCAGCTGGGCAACCATCTTCGCGGTAATTTCCGCCATGATTATTTCTCCTGAAACTGAGTAAGAAGTCACACGGTTTTTTCATTTTGCCCTAGCAAATAGGCGCGTTCTGAAAAATATAGCCGAGGGACTTATCTATCATTTACAAAAAAGGGGCTAAACGCCCCTTTTTCGCATATTAACTTTACGATATTACTGTGCAGTTGCTGCAGCAGCTGCTTCGACAAGTTCTTGTGCTGATTGGTTTTTACCTTCAAGCACAGCATCAGCCATACCTTGAGCGTACAAACGAATTGCGCGGCTTGAATCATCGTTACCAGGGATAACGAAATCAATACCTTCTGGGTTGTTATTGGTATCAACCACGCCGATAACTGGGATGCCCAGTTTCTTAGCTTCAACCAAAGTACCCTTTTGGTAACCCGTGTCGATTACGAAAATCACGTCTGGCAGACCCTTCATATCCTTGATACCGCCTAGGCTACGATTGAGTTTTTCAACTTCACGGTTCATGTCCAGCAATTCTTTTTTACCGTAGCCGCTGTTTTCATTAGCAACGATAACTTGTAACTCTTCCAGACGTTTGATTGACTGCTTAACTGTTTTGTAGTTAGTCAGCATACCGCCCAACCAGCGGTGATCAACGAAAGGCATGCCGCAACGCGCTGCTTCTTCAGCAACGATTTCACGAGCTTGACGCTTTGTACCTACGAACAGAACAGTCCCTTTGTTTGCAGCAATACGACGAGCGTATTTAACCGCTTCTTCAAACAATGGCAGTGTTTTTTCGAGGTTGATAATATGAATCTTGTTACGTGCGCCAAAAATATATTGACCCATCTTTGGGTGCCAGTAACGAGTTTGGTGACCGAAGTGGACACCGGCTTCAAGCATATCGCGCATGCTAACGGACATAGTAAAACTCCAAGCTAAGGGTTACATCTAGCACTCACACGACACTCAAAATCACGGATTTTGAGCACCCTTAACGGGGTGAGTACCAAAATTATCTGCAGGCACCATGCCCACAGAACGCAAGATTATAGCCGCTTGATGACTATTTATTCAAGGTAAAGTCTTGCTTATGGCAATAAAACAAATCCGCAATACATTTTAAATCCTAAAAAACCGCCTTTACAGTCGCACGCGTGGGTCGGTTACCCCTAAATGAATACCTCTCCCCGCACTACCACCCCAAGCGCAAGCAACGACAAGCCAAAGATAACGCAACATCATTGCGTATATAATTGAGTGCAACACACACAACCCAATCAATCAACAAAGACGGATACGCTTGCGCTCCCGTTTCGCCATAAAAATCAATTCAGTCACTACAATGAAACGCCTATCAATCGTTCCAATAGGCATTTTTGATTAGAAAGCTGCGTGCGAAAGACGTAAACTCTGCCCAATTCATACTTTACTCTATTCGCCCATCCACATAGGAAGCTACGCAATGGCTACTCAACACGCTCGTTTACTGATTCTTGGCTCTGGCCCTGCTGGTTATACTGCCGCTATTTATGCCGCACGTGCCAATCTTAATCCGGTCATGATTACTGGCCTTGCTCAAGGCGGCCAGCTAATGACAACGACTGATGTAGACAACTGGCCAGCAGATGCAGATGGCGTACAAGGGCCAGAACTGATGGCGCGCTTTCAAAAGCATGCCGAGCGTTTTGGCACAGAGATGCTGTTTGATCATATCCACACCACCCACCTCAATGAAAAACCAATTCGCTTAGTGGGTGATTCGGGTGAATACACTTGTGATGCACTGATTGTTTCGACAGGTGCATCCGCGCAATACATTGGCCTACCAAGTGAAGAAACCTTTGCTGGCCGCGGTGTTTCTGCCTGCGCAACCTGCGATGGTTTTTTCTACCGAGGCCAAAAAGTAGCCGTAGTGGGCGGCGGCAATACGGCAGTTGAAGAAGCGCTTTATCTATCTAATATTGCTTCACACGTTACACTGGTGCACCGTCGCGACACTTTCCGCTCAGAAAAAATCCTGATTAATCATCTAATGGAAAAAGTAGAAGCCGGTAAAATCACCCTCGCCTTAAATAGCACGCTTGATGAAGTACTGGGTGACGCAAGTGGTGTAACGGGCGCTCGACTCAAATCAACCAAAGACGGTACGACGCGTGATTTAGAGCTAACCGGCGTCTTTATTGCGATTGGCCACAAGCCGAACACCGATATTTTCAAGGGCCAGCTCGACATGGATGCCACAGGCTACATTATTACCAAGGGCGGCCGTGATGGTGGCGCAACAGCCACCAGCATCCCTGGTGTATTTGCTGCTGGTGACGTGCAAGACCATATTTATCGCCAAGCCGTGACTTCTGCCGCTTCCGGCTGCCAAGCCGCGTTAGATGCAGATAAATATTTAGATTCGCTACGTTAAGATTTTGAATTAATCAGATGTTTTTAGAAAGGGCGCACAGCGCCCTTTTTTATTCCTTAGGTAAGCACGATGGATAAGCTCCGCCAGCTGCGAAAAGCACTCAAAAATCAAGCACCGCAAGCGAGCAAACCCGCCAGTCATCCTCCAGCAGAGACACTCGACGATCACACGCTCTTTATGCGGGCAGTAAAAGGCACTAAGCCACTTAAAATCCAGCAATATATCCACCCCAGCCCTGTTATTAGCCCTTGGCCACGCAAACAACAGGCCGAGCATATGAGCCCGCTTGATGATATGACTGATTTTTGGCCATGGGATGAGCTAGCCCCCGGCGAAGAGCTGCTGTATAGCAAGCCTGGGCAAAAGCTCGACACGCTTAAACGCCTGCGCAAAGGTCAGTGGCCCACTACGGGGCACTTAGATTTACACGGCTTAAGTAGCGATGAAGCGCGGGTCAGCGTCACGCATTTTTTACAAAGAGCTAATGCTGCCGGCTTACGCTGCGTGCGCATCGTGCATGGAAAAGGAATGGGCTCAAAAAATGGCGAACCCATTTTGAAACAAAAACTTAAAAACTGGCTGGCGCAAAGAGACGAAGTGCTGGCCTTTTGCCAAGCGCCACAGCATGAAGGAGGGGGTGGTGCGGTACTGGTTTTGATTCGCACACGCAAAGATTAGAATAAGCTAAATCTTTGCCTACAAATTCTATACACCTCAGCGTTTCACCCATCCATGCGGCTTAATGTACAATGCCGCACCGCTCAATCCCCCATGAAAATCTCGCATGAATAGTCTGATTAATCGTCCCGCAGCTAAATGGCTGGTACTCCTACTCCTTGCCGTACTTTGGTTTGGCACCTTGGGCTATCGCAAGCTCATTACGCCAGATGAGGGTCGCTACGCTGAAATCGCCCGCGAAATGGTAGTCAGTGGTGATTGGAATACGCCTCGCCTAAATGGCATCAAATACTTTGAAAAGCCCGCGCTACAATACTGGGCCACGGCGGCCAGCTTTGAGATTCTTGGCGAATCAGATTTTGCAGCGCGCATCTGGCCAGGTATTACCGGCTTTTTAGGGCTGTTAGCCGTATTTTTTACCAGCCGCAAACTCTGGGGCGAAGCCACTGCTTGGTTGGCGGGCGGCATTTTGGCCAGTAGCGCATGGTGGATAGGCAATGGCCACTTTTTAACGCTGGATATGGGCGTCAGTGCATTTCTAACGTTTAGCCTATGCGGTTTCTTACTCGCCCAGCGTGATGGCGCCAGTGCCAAAGAAAACCGTAATGGCATGCTAATGGCTTGGGCTGCGATTGGTCTGGCCGTTTTATCCAAAGGCTTGATCGGGCTGGTTCTCCCTGGTATCGCCATCGTGGCGTATTCCATTATTTGTCGAGATCTTAAGCTGTGGACCAAACTCCATCTATTTAAAGGCTTAGCACTGGCCTTACTGATTACCGTGCCTTGGTTCTTGACCGTATCTAAAGCCAATCCAGAATTCGCGCAGTTTTTCTTTATTCATGAACACTTTGAGCGTTTTTTAAGCACGGAACACCGCCGTGAAGGCCCGATTTACTACTTTCTCCCCATTTTAGCCATTGGCCTATTGCCGTGGACTAGCCTCTTGCCGCAAGCACTTAAAAAGAGCTGGAAAGCAGACGGTCAATTTAAAGTAAATCGCTTTTTGTTGATTTGGGCCGTGTTTATTTTTGCCTTCTTTTCTAAATCAGGCTCCAAACTGCCTTCATATATTTTGCCGATTTTCCCAGCATTAGCGATGTTGATGGCGCAAACGCTGATGGATATCAGCGGCAAGGCCCTGCGCTGGCACTTGCTTTGGATTGCTATCCCTGGGCTAATTTTGATTGGCGCTTACCCTTGGGTGAGCACAATGGAGAGCAGTGGCACCCCGCAAATCTATAACGCAGCCTATGCGCTCTGGTTAGTTGCAGCGGGTGTCGTGTTAACTGCGGGTGCTGTATTTGGCTTTATTTTGGCGGGCAAAGGCAAAAAAGAAGCCGCCATTGCGACGATGGCTCTGGCAGGCTTAATTGGTGGGCAGCTACCAATGGTTGGGCATGAGTCTTATGCTTATACCAATTCTAGCTACCATATCGTTGCCACAGTAAAACCACTGCTTAAGCCAGATAGCAAGCTTTATGCCGTGCATTACTACGACCAATCCCTGCCCTTTTATTTAAAACAAACCCTGCAATTTGTTGAATATGTCGATGAATTTAAAATGGGCCAACAAGTCGAGCCCGATAAATTTATGAGCATGGATAACTTTGTCCTTCAATGGGAAATGGACAGTCATCCCGTGGCTTTTATCGATAGCGAAGCAGAAAGCGATACCTTCAAAAAACTACAAGAACGTGGGCTAAAAATGAAAATTATTGCCCAAGACGCTCGTAGATTGGTGATCACTAAACCATGAAAGCCATTGAATTTGGATTAATATTATTTGGCGTATTGCTCAATGCCGGTGCGCAGCTGTTATTAAAAGCAGGCACCCGTACCATTGGACAATTCGATTTCTCCATGGCCAACGCATGGCCTATTGGGCTAAAAGTAGCCAGCAACCCACACATTATTGGCGGGCTATCCTGCTATGTGATCAGCGTAGTGGTCTGGATTTTGGCACTATCCCGCGTTGAAGTCAGTATTGCCTACCCGATGCTATCAATCGGTTACGTTGTCAATGCTGGCCTCGCTTGGTGGCTATTTGGCGAAGCGGTTACGCCCATGCGCCTGATTGGAATCGGCATTATTATGCTGGGCGTACTGCTGGTGGCAAAAAGCTAATGTTGCGCATTTATTTAGCACGCCTTGGCTGGGCCTATGTGGCGTTTATCTGGATCATGTCTTTGATTCCGATCACCCTACCAGACGTGCCTAATAGCGACAAAATAGGCCACTTTCTGGCCTATGGCTTATTAACACTATGGTTTGGGTTGGCATGTCAAAAAAAACCAAGCCTGATCTTCTTGCTAGCCAGCCTGATGGGCGTGACGATTGAATTTGCCCAAGCATTAACGCCCTACCGTAGTTTTGACCCCCATGACATGCTAGCCAATGCCTGTGGTGCGCTACTGGGCACACTACTAGCGCTGGCCTTACTGCGATTTTTGCCTTCTATTTTAAGAAAAAAAACGGACAAAACATGAGCGCTTTTCTCCCTTTTACCCGCCCAAGCATTGACGAAGAAACCATTAACGACGTAGCCAATGTGCTGCGTTCTGGCTGGATTACCAGCGGCCCAAAGGTCAAAGCCTTTGAAGCGGAGCTATCCAGCTACTTTGGTGGCCGACCTGTGCGTGTGGTTAACTCTGCAACTGGCGGTCAGGAAATCGCCCTGCGTTTAATTGATCTACAGCCGGGCGATGAGGTCATTACCACCCCAATGACTTGGGTTTCAACCACAAATGTTGTACTCAATACCGGTGGCAAGCTGGTGCTAGTAGATGTAGATCCGCTGACCCGCAATATTGATTTAGATTTAGTCGAAGCCGCTATTACACCACGCACCAAGGCGATCATCCCGATTGATTTAGCGGGCTTACCGGTCGATCGTGATCGCCTCTATGCCATTGCGAATAAACACGGCTTACGCGTAATAGAAGACGCAGCACAGGCACAGGGCGCAACTTGGAAAGGGCAAAAAATCGGCAGCTTTGGCGATCTATGCTCGATTTCTTTTCATGCCAATAAAAACATGACCACCACCGAAGGTGGCGCTTTGGTGATGAATAACGAAGCCGAGGCGGCGTTATTTGAAAAGTGGCGCTTGCAAGGGGTCACGCGCTTCCCCGACGGCAGCATGGATGTGGATTTACTCGGCGGAAAATTCAATATGACCGACGTAGCAGCAGCCATCGGACTGGGACAATTAAAGCAGCTGGATGGATTTAATTTCAAGCGTAAAGAGTTAGCAAAAGCGTATTTCCGTTTGCTAGATCCTGAATTAGGCTTAGAATTGCCGCCCGCCAACTTTGAAGACAGTAACTGGCATATGTTCCAGCCGCTACTGCCATTAGCAGAAATGGAAATCAGCCGTGGTGAATTTATCGCGCAGATGAAAGAAAAAGGCATAGGCATTGGTGTGCATTACCCAGTGCTGCATCTATTTAGCTATTACCGAAACTTAGGTTACACGGAAGGCATGTATCCGCACGCGGAGCATATTGGCGCAGCCACTATTACGCTACCGCTCTTCCCCGCCATGGAAATCGCCGATGTTGAGCGTGTATGCAAAGCACTCAGTGAAGTGATCCGCGCAGCCCGCCCGCTTTAAATATTTATTTGCAACAAAGCCTGCTGGCTGTTGGCAGGTTTTTAGCCAGAGAGATCAATGAATCCCATCGTTTCAGTAGTAATCCCTGTTTACAATGAAGAAGACGGCTTACAAGCGCTGTTTGATCGACTGTATCCCGCACTTGACGCATTAAACACGCCTTACGAAATTCTATTTATTAATGATGGCAGCCGCGATCGCTCAGCAGGCATCTTAAGCAGCCAATACGACAAGCGCCCAGATGTAACGCGCGTCATTCTGTTTAACGGCAATTTTGGCCAACATCGCGCCATTCTGGCTGGGTTTGAGCATTCACGCGGCGAGCGCATCGTTACGCTGGATGCCGACTTACAAAACCCACCCGAAGATATCGGCACTTTGCTGGTAGAAATGGATAAGGGCCACGACTATGTTGGCTCGATTCGTCGTCAGCGCAATGACAGCTGGTGGCGACACGTTGCCAGCCGCAGCATGAACAATCTGCGCGAAAAGCTGACCAAAATAAAAATGACCGATCAGGGCTGCATGCTGCGCGCCTACAGCCGCCGTATTATCGACACCATTAATCAGTGTCAAGAAATGCATACCTTTATCCCTGCGCTGGCTTACTCTTTCTCGCAGAACCCAACTGAAGTAGTGGTTGGGCATGAAGAGCGCTTTGCCGGTGAATCTAAATATTCACTGTACAGCTTGATTCGCCTTAATTTTGACTTGATGACCGGCTTCTCAATCTTGCCTCTGCAGTTATTCTCTATGCTGGGGATTTCTGTATCGCTGGGCTCTGGCGCGCTGTTCTTATTGCTGCTCTTACGCCGTATTTTTATGGGGCCAGAAGTGGGTGGGCTGTTTACCTTATTCGCCATTGTCTTCTTCCTGATCGGCATCGCCCTATTTGGCATTGGCTTGCTTGGCGAATATATCGGCCGTATTTATCATGAAGTACGCCAGCGCCCACGTTATTTGATCGCGTCGATATTGCAAAAAGACCCGCTAGAAAAAAAGGATGAAGCGTGAAATCTGCCGTTGTTTTTGCCTATCACAATGTTGGCGTGCGCTGCATCAAGGCACTACTCGCCGCAGGCATTGAAATCAAGCTCATTGTGACGCATCAAGACAATCCAAATGAGAACATCTGGTTTAGCTCGGTCGCACAATTAGCGGCAGATTACGCCATCCCCTACATCACTCCAGATGACCCAAACACGGTGGAAGTTGAGGCAAAGATTGCGGCACTAAACGTTGATTTTCTGTTCTCGTTTTATTATCGCAATATGCTAAAAGAAGCTTTACTTGCCGCGCCCAAAAGCGGTGCGTTTAATATGCACGGCTCTTTGCTGCCAAAATATCGTGGCCGCGTGCCGATCAACTGGGCAATTATCAATGGTGAAACCCAAACCGGCGCAACGCTGCATGTAATGAATATCAAGCCAGATAACGGCCCGATTGTAGCGCAACAAGCCGTGCCAATTTTTCCTGACGATACGGCACAAGAAGTATTTGAAAAAGTCACCGTGGCTGCGGAAATGTGCCTAAGCCATGCGTTGCCTAGGCTTATTGCTGGAAACACTGATTTTAAGCAGCAAGATTTAAGTCAGGGCGCTTACTATGGTGGCCGTACAGCCAAAGACGGGCAGATAGACTGGCAAAAAAACGCAAAAGACATCCATAATTTGGTGCGTGCGGTAACCGTGCCTTATCCGGGTGCATTTAGTGACATTGGTGGAAAAAGGTTGATTGTCTGGCGTACACGGCAAATATTCACAAGCCAGACGACAGAGATCGAACCCATTACGCCGCTCATGTATGCTGATGGCAAACAAATCATCCTGCTTTGCAGCGATGGTGCGGCACTTTTAGTGCTGCATGCAGAGTTCGCAGGGGAAACGCTAACGGGTGAGAATTTCATTCATCACTTTGGCGCATCTTCAATAGATTTACATTAATACCTCCGGGAAAACAAAATGAAAAAAGTCCTCATCCTTGGCGTAAATGGCTTTATCGGCCATCACTTATCCAAACATATTCTTGAAAATACCGATTGGGAAATTTTCGGCATGGATATGTACAGCGATAAAGTTACTGAATTTATGGATAACAAACGCTTTCACTTTTTTGAAGGCGATATCACCATTAATCAAGAATGGATTGAATACCATGTTAAGAAATGTGATGTAGTTCTGCCATTAGTCGCTATTGCAACGCCTGCGACCTATGTACAAGCGCCACTACGCGTATTTGAATTGGATTTTGAAGCGAATCTGCCAATTATCAAATGGTGTGTAAAGTACAAAAAACGCGTGGTATTCCCTTCTACATCAGAAGTTTACGGCATGTGTGAAGACGAAGCGTTTGACCCAGAAGAATCCAATATGGTGTACGGCCCGATCAGCAAACCACGTTGGATCTACGCTTGCTCTAAGCAGCTAATGGATCGTGTAATTGCAGCTTACGGCCAGCAAGAAGGCTTGGATTACACCCTATTCCGCCCATTTAACTGGATTGGCGCAGGCTTAGATAGCATCCACACCCCAAAAGAAGGCTCTAGCCGTGTGATTACCCAATTCTTGGGTCATATCGTTCGTGGCGAGCCAATCAAACTGGTGGATGGCGGCGCACAAAAACGGGCGTTCACCTACATCACCGACGGCATCGAAGCGCTGGTTAAGATTATCGACAATAAAGACGGCAAAGCCACCCGCCAGATTTACAACATCGGTAACCCAGTCAACAACTACTCAGTACGTGAGCTTTCAACCATGATGCTGGATCTGGCTAAAACCTATCCTGAATACGCAGAAATGGCTGCCAAAGTGACTGTTCTAGAAACGACCTCTGGCGAGTACTACGGCAAGGGTTACCAAGATGTACAAAACCGTGTGCCCAAAATCGACAATACCAAGGCCGACCTGAATTGGGCTCCAAGCACCACCATGGAAGACTCCTTGCGCGGTATTTTTGATGCTTACAAAGATCAAGTTGCTGCTGCGCGTGAATTGGTTAATTAATCCCCGCGTACTTGTATAAAAAAAGTCACGCACACCCTAGCAGCCTGTCGGACTTAAGCGATCGTAGCGAGGGAAAGACCGGTTTGAGACAGATTTCGCGGGTTTTTGAGACGAATAGCTGGCTATTCAACGAGAAAATGCGTGAAATATGGCCAAATCCGGCTTTTCCGTAGCAGATCAGTCTTAAGTCCGACAGGCTGTTATTTACCCCATTAAAAATGCGGCCTTCGAGGCCGCATTTTTAATGGGGTAAATAAACGAACCGGCAAACTATTTTAAAACCACCGTTGCTACCATTCGCGTAATCAACTTCGCAAGAGGCCCCACGTGGAAAAACATCATCGCAGTCCTCAAAAAAACGCTACTCAAACCTACTTTGCTGTTATCAAACTAATATAGCTCGAGCCAGTCGGTTTTTTTCGCGTTGCATTTCACTCAGACTGATGCCCACAAAACCCAAATGTTGTTCACTGGCTAATTTTGCAGCCTCCGGCTTGGCGGCACAAATCGCCTCATAAATGCCCTTATGCTGTTCAAAAATATGATTGCGCGTCTCTTGCCGTTGATAAAGGCCGCTGATATTCAGCAATAAACTGCGCTCTAGCAAGACACATAAGCCCTTCATCATCTGATAAAACACCACATTATGGCTGGCCTGAGCAATCGCCAAATGGAACTGCACATCGGCTTCAGCCTCATCCTGCCTATCGTCTTTTTCATGCGCCAAACTCAGCGCCGTAAAACATTCAGTCAGTCGAGCCAAATCATGTTCATCGGCACGTAAAGCGGCAAACCAAGCACAGGCACCTTCAATCGTGGTGCGATATTCCAGTAAATCCTGCCGAGCCTCTGGGTGCCCTTCCAACAAGGTATGCAAGGGATCAGAAAACGAAACCCCCATATTGTGGCAAATATAGTGCCCCCCCCCTTGTCGACTATCAATTAAACCTTTAGCCGATAATTTTTGAATCACCTCGCGAATACTAGGTCGAGAGACCTGAAACCGCTCGGCCAAGGTGCGTTCCGGCGGTAGTTTTTCTCCGGCTTTAAGTTGTCCATCGAGCATCATGGCCTCCAATTCTTGCATCACTAGATCTGCAACCCTTGGTGTTTTTCGCATTATTCCAGCCTCTATTTGGTATGACCAATTTATTTAATCATAGTGTATTGATACTGTAAGCATGTTTATTTCAGCATAAACCAGACCAGTTATCCGCTCATCGCAGCATTGTCATTCGCACTATAATCACGAAAAAAAGCATAAACACCAACAAATACCTTTATTTTTGGTGAAAATTTACTGCATTGCAATGCATACCAGTTCAATTTACCTGCGGATTACCCACATATTGACCCTCATAAACTTGGTAGTACCTTAGTAAGAGCAAGATTTATCTTGGTCTTACCAATTTCATGGCGGACATATGCATAGCAACTCATCGATCTCTCTGTTTGGCACTTGTGTAGTGGATCTTTTTTTTCCACAAGCCGGAATGAGCGCGCTAAAAATTTTAGAGCGCGAAGGCATTCAAGTGAATTATCCACAAGCGCAAAGCTGCTGTGGTCAACCCGCGTATACCTCGGGCTATTCGGACGAAGCGCGCCGCGTGGCTCTCGCACAAATTGCGGCATTTCCGGGCGAAGACCCGATTGTGGTTTTATCCGGCTCCTGTGCCGGCATGATGAAACACCATTACCCTACCTTGTTCCACGGAATGCCCGAAGAAGAAATCGTGCGGCAGTTTTCTAAACGGATTATTGAATTCACGGCCTATCTGCTTGAGGTGTTGAATATTGAGCTTCATGATCTTGGCCCCGCCGAAAGCGTTGCTTTGCATACCTCTTGCACGGCTCGCCGTGAAATGGGCACTTTGCAAAATGGCCGCGAGCTACTGCGACGTCTCGATAAAATAGACTTAAAAACACACGATCACGAATCCGAATGCTGCGGTTTTGGCGGAACTTTTTCCGTGCGCCACCCCGATATTTCGGCAGCCATGGTGCAAGATAAAACGGCAGCCCTGCGCCAATGTGGCGCAAGCAAAGTCATTAGCGCAGATTGCGGCTGTTTGCTAAATATCACCGGCGCACTGCAAAAACAGCAAGCTCACCCCGAAAACAAAACAGCCTTTGCTGGCCTGCATATCGCCGAATTAATCTGGCAGCGCACAGGTGGCAAGTCACAATGAAAACTGAAATCTTGCATAATTTTACGTCGCGTAGCCGCGCAGCTACAGCCGATGAAGCACAAAGGGGCAAATTTCGCTCAGCAATGGATTTTCTAATTGCCAAGCGTGCAGCTCAGTTTCCCGACCCCACCGAATGGGCGGAGCTACGTGAATCTGGCCAGCAAATTCGCCAGCGCGCTCTCGCCTATCTACCCAAACTACTCGTTCAATTCGAGCAAAAAGCACAGCAAAATGGCATGACCGTACATTGGGCAGAAACACCGCTAGAAGCCAATCAGATTATTCATGGCATTTTGCAGCGACAACAGGTGCGCACACTGATCAAGGGCAAATCCATGGTCAGCGAAGAAATCGAACTAAATCAATACCTACAGGCCCACAGTATTCAGGCTCTGGAATCGGATATGGGTGAATTTATTGTCCAGATGGCGGATGAAAAGCCGTCACACATCATCATGCCTGCGATCCATAAATCCAAACAAGAAATTGCTGCGCTATTTGCCGCAGAAATAGACGACACCCCCTATACCGAAGACGTGGACGAACTCATCCAAATTGGCAGACAGGCATTGCGCCAGCAGTTTTTTAATGCCGATGCGGGCTTATCTGGCGTGAACTTTGCAATCGCCGAAACCGGCACGCTTTGCCTCGTTGAAAATGAAGGCAATGGCCGCTTAAGCACCAGTTGCCCCCGCGTGCATATTGCCATTACCGGCATTGAAAAGATGTTAGAAAACCTCGCCGACCTGCCGACTTTACTCACTTTGCTAACCCGATCTGCTACTGGGCAACCCATTACCACTTATGTGAATTTGATTTCTGGCCCGCGCCGCGCCGATGAACAAGACGGCCCAGAGGAAGTACATATTGTGCTGTTGGATAATGGCCGCAGCCAAGCCTATGCCGATGTACAGCTACGGCAAACGCTGCAATGTATACGCTGTGGGGCCTGCATGAACCACTGCCCGGTTTACACGCGGATTGGCGGCCATGCCTATGGCACCACTTATCCTGGGCCGATTGGCTCGATTATCTCGCCCCATTTACTCGGCTTAGCAGAAACACGCGATTTGCCATCGGCCTCTACGCTGTGCGGGGCCTGCGGCGATGTGTGCCCCGTCAAAATACCGATTCCTGAACTGTTGCTGCGCCTACGGGTTGAAAACGTAACTCGCGCGGGAACAAAAGATCACCCAGCAGTGATGCGTGGTCAGGGAGCCAAATATCGCTTAAGTGAAAAATTAGCTTGGCAGGCATGGAGCTTACTCAATACTACGCCAGCGCTGTCTTTGGCATCCCGTCGCAGCGCTGCGGGTTTGCGGCATCTAATCCCTTCCGTTAAAGCTTGGACACAGGCGCGAGTCATGCCAAAAATCGCACCGCAATCCTTGCATGAGCTCATCAAAGCCCATCAGGAGCAAAAATCATGAGCGCCCGCGCCCATATTCTCGCCAAACTCACGGCTAGCCATGATCAACCAGGCTGGCCAGATCCAGTTGCTCTAAAAACCAATCCGCCACGCACTATCAACGCTGCAGACCAACTGGCCCAGCTAAAAACAATGATGGCAGCCGCACATACCGAAATCCATGAAGTCAGTAGCGAGAACTGGCCAGAGAAAGTGGCCGAGCTTACTCAGGCCAAAAATCTAAACAATTTGCTAATTGCCCCAAAAACTGCGCTGGGCAAGCAATTGCAAGCGCAGTGGCCAGTAGATGGTGTAACTTTGAAATACGATTTACACCATTCCGGCGGAAAAGAAGAGCTGTTTTTTTCTGTTGATGCGGCTTTAACTAGCTGCCGCTCGGCCATTGCTGAATCCGGCTCCTTGGTACTGTGGCCATCTCCTGCCGAGCCTAGGCTAATGAGCTTGGTGCCACCGGTGCACTTTGTGTTACTGGATGCCCATAATATTTACCCTTCTCTCGCCGAAGTGATGCAGGCAGAAAACTGGGCCGCCGCTATGCCCAGCAATGCTTTGCTGATCTCCGGCCCATCCAAAACCGCAGATATTCAACAAACCCTCGCTTATGGCGCACACGGCCCTAAGGAGCTGGTTTTGCTGATTATGGTTTAACGATTGCCTACCTGTAAAAACACCTAGCTACAGAAATCGCTGTGGCTAGGTTCATCGACGTATCAAGGAGTATTCATCATGACTTGGACTCAGATATATGATCCATTGGGCAATATCGGCTTATCGGCACTAATTGCCGCGATTCCTATTATCTTTTTCTTTTTAGCGCTAACGGTTTTCAGGCTTAAAGGGCATATTGCCGGTTTAGGCACCATTATCTCGACTTTAGCCGTCGCTTTATTCTTTTATAAAATGCCGATAGGAATGGCTTTAATGGCCACTTTTAATGGCATGTGGTATGGGCTATGGCCTATTTCATGGATTATTATCACGGCCGTATTTTTATACAAATTATCGGTAAAATCTGGACAATTTGAGATTATCCGAGATTCAGTCATATCGGTGACTGACGACCAGCGTTTGCAGGTTATTTTAATTGGCTTTTCATTTGGAGCATTTCTAGAAGGCTCGGCAGGCTTTGGCGCACCAGTGGCTATTACCGCTGGGATTTTGGTTGCTTTAGGTTTGCAGCCATTATATGCCGCAGGCTTATGTTTAATTGCCAATACTGCACCTGTGGCGTTTGGCGCATTGGGCATTCCTATTCTGGTTGCAGGAAAAACAACGGGAATTGACCCGATGCTGATTGGCATGATGGCCGGACGTCAATTGCCACTGCTCTCTATGTTTGTGCCATTTTTCCTCGTCTGGTTAATGGATGGCTACCGCGGCGTACGTCAAACCTGGCCTGCGGTATTGGTTGCCGGCCTGTCCTTTGCCCTTGCACAGTACTACACCTCAAACTATATCGGCCCAGAACTACCTGACATCACTTCAGCCTTGGTCAGCATGCTGGCGCTTTCGGTATTCCTCAAATTTTGGCAACCCAAAGAGGCGTTTACTTTTGGCATTGATCGCTGCCAGCCCAGAAAAAAATCACCCCCAACCCATTACAGCCTCAGCCAAATCCTGAAAGCATGGTCGCCCTTTATTGTCTTAACCATCATTGTCATTATCTGGAGCCTGCCGCAATTTAAAGCGCTGTTTGCCAAAGGCGGCGCTCTATACAGCTTGGTATTCAGTTTTCATGTGCCGGGGCTGGATAACCTAGTAATTAAAACCACCCCGATTGTCACTAGTGATACGCCCTATGCTGCCGAGTATAAATTTGATCTGATTTCAGCCACAGGATCAGGCATTTTACTCGCAGCATTAATCACGATGGCCTTACTGAGTATCCGTATTAGCGATGGTATCAGCGTCTTTGCAGAAACCTTGCAAGAGCTGCTCCGTCCGATATTTTCTATTGCCTGCGTGCTGGGCTTTGCTTATCTAGCCAATTATTCTGGTCTATCCTCCACCCTTGCGTTGGCATTGGCTTCCACTGGAAAATTCTTCCCATTTTTTTCACCAGTACTGGGCTGGTTAGGCGTATTTTTAACCGGATCGGATACCTCTAGCAACGCATTGTTTTCCAGTCTGCAATCCATTACCGCCCAACAAATTGGGGTGAGCGAAGTCTTGCTAGTCGCTGCCAATACCACCGGTGGCGTAACTGGAAAAATGATCTCCCCTCAATCCATCGCCGTAGCGTGCGCCGCAGTCGGGTTGGTTGGTCGCGAGTCAGATTTATTTCGCTTTACCATTAAATGGAGTTTTATGTTTTTGCTACTACTCTGCATCATGACCTATATCCAAGCCTATTACCTGACCGGCATGATTCCAGGATGAGTCTTTAATTAAAAAAGAGAAAACCAGAGATGGTTTTCTCTTTTAAGGCGCTATGCTCCGGATAAACTTAATTAAACCTGATTATGTCTCTTGCTCAGTAACCCTTGATTTAGCCATTCGTGCGGCGTAAAGTGAACGAACGTTCTACTTTGCAGAGGTGAATCATGCCCATCAATGGCATCCAGATG
>Ga0247722_10000345_pt1 | contig 29512 bp, 29 predicted proteins | sample MSEWelMarce3H_FC_FD_189094 | JGI IMG/M metagenome (GOLD analysis project Ga0247722, IMG submission 189094) | Subsurface sediment microbial communities from gas well in West Virginia, United States - MSEEL Well Study Marcellus 3H_FC | ecosystem: Environmental > Terrestrial > Deep subsurface >... | reverse complement strand
TCATTAACTGATTAAATGCAATTAAAAATAATAACATTAGTATTGAAAGAGAAGTTGGTGGATTTAGATTTGTTGCGGAGTCGTTTGGTGTTGAATTAAATTCAGTGGTTAAATTTTTTATAATCCTAATTGTTATTGTATTTGACCCATTAGCTATTGCATTGGTAATTGCATTTAATCAGTTAATGATGAATAAAAGAAAAGAAGAAGATGATGAAGTCATTTCCAAACCCGAAGATTTAAAAGATTTTGTTGATGAAACAACAAGAGTACGATTATCCGAAAGAGATTTGGAAATATTGGAGAAACATTTATTAAATCCCGAAGGTCCAAATGAAAAATTAAAAGAAGCTGCTCAAAAATATAGTGATAAAGTAAGGGAAAAACATGTACCGATTAAGGATTTTAATGTTGATGAAAAATGGGATGGAATATCTCAAGAGGTTTGGGATAGAATGGAATCGATTGAAAAGCAAAGAGAATCCATTCATGGACCAATAACCGAAGAAGACTCACCACCAACAGGTGCATTTGCTAATAGTGAACATAGAGAAAAGTTAGAACAAAGAAATACTTTGGTGGAAATAATGAAGAATGACCAAGAGTTAGGGTTATATGATGAACCGTTTGATAACCCGATGATTAAAGAATCTGAAAGACTTACAAAAATGGACGAAGAATTGAAATTACAAGAAGAAGAATACGACGACGATGATATTTCGGATTGGGATGCAACTTTAATGGATGGGTTAGAAGACGAACCACCATTCTTTACCGATGAAGAAATTGAGAAAATTTTACAAGAACAACCAACCGAAGAAGAAATTGAGGAAAATTTTTCCACTATAGAACCAAATATGGAGAATATTTTCCAAGATGAGGATTACTTAACAGATGCAATCTTGGAATTTAATCAACAATCAATGGAGGAAGAATTCGACGAATCAATACCCGAAGAGGAACAAACGTTTGGTTTAGACATTAAACAACTAAACGAAACATTAGAAGAAGTTAACAAAGAGATAGACGCTGAAATTGAAGAGACACCACCAACGGAGAGTGTTGAAAAAAAAAAATATTGATACCCGAAAATTCGAAATCAATAGAAGTAATAGAAGAAGAGGAACGTCAGGACTCAAAGTTACAAGAATCACCTAAAGATTCAAGTGAACCCCTTTATTGGGAAAAAGACGACACTAACCCAAATCAAGTAATTTACGATTTGGAAAAAGATGTGGTTATAATACCACAATCTGAGGATGAAATAACTAATGATTAATTAATTTAAATGTTGACGATTTATAATATAGAAACGATTGATGAATCAAAATTAAACATCCATAGAAAAAAATCTAAGAAAACACAGATATTACTATACGATACCCAAAGAAGGGTTGACGATTTTATCAATAAAATAAAATATAGAAAGAATGGTAAGTTCGAAGATATCCCACATTTCATTATAACTAAATTAGGTACAGTATACCAACTATTTGATACTGATTATAGTTCCAATACGTTTAATGACAATAGGAACGATAAGAAGATGATAAAAATCGCCATTGAGAACTTGGGTTGGTTAAATAAAAATACCATCACTGGTATCCTTAATAATTGGATTGGCGACCCATATAGGTCCGAACCACACATCCGTAATTGGAGAAATTACTTTTTTTGGGACAAATACAACGAAAATCAACTGTCAGTACTCTCAGAGCTTTGTGAAATGTTATGTGAAAGACATGATATTTTTAAACAAACCGTCCCATCTAACGGATATCTTGAAAATATATCTAATTTCAAGGGGATTGTATGTAAATCCAACTTTTCAAGTATTTATACAGATATAAACCCTTCATTTAATTTTAGAATATTTTTCAACAATGCAAAAGAAACCAATAACAGAATATGATAGTACCAAAACTATGTTGAACACATTAAGAAAACTTAATGAGTCTAAACAAGCAGGTACCCTTAGAGAGCAATCACAAGAACAAAGAATCAGTAACGACACATCCACATTCCCAAAAGGGGAAGAACAACTATCAACTCAGTCAATGAAAAACGATTTAATGGTTATTAATGACGTTGAGGTAAAGTTAATGTCTGGAGATAATTTAGATATGAAATTAATGGATGACCAAAAGAATTCCATTTCAGGTATTATTGATAATTTTAAACAACAAGTTTCACAAATTGTGGAGTTTGAGCCAGGTTTTACAATTGCACCTAATCAAATTAGATTAGATGGTACCCTTACAGATGATGATGTAAGTTTTGTGTTTATTGCTGGAGAAGAGGGAGGTTTATATATAAATGCTGATATGTTGAAATTGGATTCGGAAGTTATGATTATAATGGATAAATTGGTAAAATTTGAACCGACATTTAAAACGGCAATGGAACCATTAATAAGTCAAAGAAGTAATAACTAATAATGTCATTTAGTAACGACGATAAGAAGGAAATAGAGAGAATCACAAGGAAAGAAATTAAAGATTTCATGGATTCAACCCAAGCGCATAGAATTGTTGTTAAAATGATTCAGGATGAGTTAGGTTCTAAAAAGGTAGATGATAAAATAGTAGATTTATCTACTAAAGTTGTTGTTGAATTATTTAAAACATTATGGCAAAGAAAGTCATTTTGGGAAACAGCATTAAAAAGTGTTAGATAATGGAAAAAGTAATTAAACCTGATATTAAAGGTGAAATGGACGAGTTCCAAAGATTATCGCAAGATTTGAGACGAGATGAAAAAATTGACATCTCCGTTGAGGAACTTGTACGCTCTTTTGAAGGATTGAAGGAACAAACACTTACAGATGATGTTTGGCCTAAATTAGAGAATACAGAATCAAACGAAATAGAGAAGGGGGATATTGAGGCGGTTAATGACATTGCAAAAATGTATAATAAAACCAACCCCAAGAAATTAATAAAAGCAATTAAATCGGGAGAATACGAAAGACCTCTAATATTAAAAATGGGTCGTAGATATATCCTTATTGCTGGTAACACAAGATTATGCACCGCAGCGGCAATGGGAGTTAACCCTAAGGTGTTTATTGGTGAGATTGGAGAAGAAATTAACGAGTCCGAATCATTGAAAGGTGGAGAATCCGACCACAAGACATTAACCCAACTTGCAAAGAAACACGACGCTAAAGGTTATTATCACATTGTTAATATGGTTCAATCCCTTAAAAAAGAATTGGAAATGGGAATTAAAATCGAAATGGAACATACCGACGATAAGGATGAGGCAACAGAAATTGCGATGGACCATTTGTGGGAAAATCCATCATATTATACAAAACTGAAAAAATCAGACATAGAAGAGGATTGTTGGAAAGGATATAAACAAGTTGGAAGTAAAATAAAGAACGGTAAAAACGTACCCAATTGTGTCCCAACCAACGAAGCATCTAGTCCAGCACAACAAGCTGCAATTGCAATCAATATGAAAAAGAAAAAGATTGAAACAAAAGAGTCTATGGGTGCTGGAAGTTCAGGATCATTCGAAGGACCGGTTTTTAGTGATGTAGTATTAAAAAAAGACATTCATAAATTCCATAATTCAAACCTTAAAGAACAACAAGAGGAAGTAGGTGAAGCAACAGACGCATCGTCTTCAGGTGGTTACGACGTACCTTTGTTTGGTAAAACACCTAAAGGACGTAGAAATCCATTAAAGATAGACGGTCCCGATAGTATCTATAAAGGTAGAGCGGTAACAGATAAGAAATTTCCCAAATGGGGAGGTCCAGGAGGTGTTTTTGTTAAGGTTAAGGAGAAGTGTAAAAAGTTCCCTTATTGTAATCAAGGAGACACGGGAGCGTTAGAATTCATCAAAGAAGATAAAGAAATAGTACAAGCAATAACCGAAACATCAAAAAAATACGGTATTCCATATAAAGAAATGGAAAAAATTGTATTAAATGAGATAAATAAGATATTTATTTAGTATGAAAATAACAGAACTTAATACAATCATTGAAAATGTGATATCTGATGAAATCAGAAGAACTATTATTTCAGAGTCAGAAGAGAGTAAAAAGGAAGTATTTCACATAACCTGTGAAGGTGAACCTGTTAGTACTCATGACTCTAAAGACGAAGCTGAAAGTCATTTAGATATATATAAAAAAGACCACCCAGGTAAACAATTTATAATCGAAAAAGGGGTTTACGAATCTCATTCAGATATGATTGATAAATTAGATGAAATGGGTCAACAATTAGAAGAAAAAGAAAATACAAATATGGAAAATCAAGAACCAAAAGAGGGTAATTTATTCTCAGGTGCATTATTAAAGGCTAAAGAAAGTGGTGAAGATAAATTTACCGTTGACGGTAAAGAATATGATGTTAAGGAATCTTGGCAACAAATGGAAGAAGAAGAAATTCGTGAAGACGAAACTTGCGAACAATGCGGCGATGGTGATATGAAAGAAGAAGAACCAAAAGAAGGTAAGAAATTTACCCAAATGATAATGAAATCTATCACTGAGAAAACAGAGAACTGTGAACAATGTGGTGGTATGTTAAATGAAGAAGGGTCTTGTGATGAATGTGGTGGTGGAATGTACGAATCTAAAACGAAAAAATTACGTTTGAAGGAATCTGAATTAGTTAGTCTTATCACTAAAATGGTTAATGAATCTATTCCGGGTTTAGAAGCCGCAAAAAATTCACATAGAGAAAGTGGTAAAGAAAACAACGCATACTTAGCTGACGTTGATAAAAAAATGAAAGATTACCTATCATTCGACGGTAACGATAATCCTGAATTCCCTAAGGCAATTGGTAAAGGAGATAAAGTTGCAAGAGAAAATACATCAGAACAAGAGGACGAAATTAAAAAGAATTTCGCTGGTTTAGAAAATTTAGATTATGATATTGAACCATCTGAACAATTTAAGAAAAGATTGAAGATGGCAATCGAAGGAGATAAATTAATGGGTAATGCACCAACAACTGAAAAAACAAAGGTAACTCCAAGTAATGGTGCTAAATTAGGTGAAGAACCAAAAGATAAAGACGGTAACAGTATTCCAACACCGGAAACTGCGAAGAAAATAGAAAAACAAGTTAAGAATAGAGCTGAAGATAAAAAGAAAAGAGTTCTCTACTCAAAAGAGTCTGTTCCAGTTAACGAATCTCAAATAAAGTTTTCTAATGTTCTTGAAGAAGAAATTAAGAAAATGAAAGATATGGTTAACTACAATAAAAAAACTCAATAATTCTTCTTTTTATTTTCTTTTATCCTTATATTTGACATAATAGGAACATGGAAAATAGAGAAGGTTATTTAGAGTTTATTACATCGGAAAATTACAAAAATCAAATCGATATTTGGTACAAGGCTTATAATATAAGTCGAGAAAAGACTGAATTATTTTACGATTTTCTAACTTCATTATACACATTGGTGGATGAAACCTATTTAGGTTCAGATGTTGTTTATTTAGAGGAAACACAAAAAAGTCACTTCACATGGTGTTGGGATAAAATTGTGGATAACTTCAGTAAAGAAAAAATATCATTCAAAGAAAGGGGTAATTACTATGAATATTTTTGGAATTTCTTTTTGGAAGCGTTCTATTTCAATAAGTTAGACGATAAACCAGTAAGAATTAAAGAATATTTCGAAACCTTATTTGATTTCAGACACAAAAAAACCAGGTCAGAGCTGGATATGTTATCAGAAATTTACAAATTGTTTGAACAAAACTTGAAAAAGTAAATTTTTTTCCGTATATTCGTATTAAAAACTGAAATATTATGGAAACCTTAAAAAAAATCAAGGACCTAGTTGAGAAGATGTCAGTTGATACCCAAAAGGTATTTGATAAGGGTAATCGTAGTGCATCTATCAGAGCAAGGAAATATGCACAAGAAATAAAAATCCTTATTGCGACATATCGTAAGGACGTACTTGAAGAAATGAAAAGACATGATGGAACAAATTAAAATATACCTATTCGTATTGAGTATAATCTATTCAATACGATTTCTTATTGAGTTCACAGTAAGACTAACACAAGAAAATCCAGAACAAATGAAACTATCTAAAGTCGAGGATGCCTTGTTATTGTTTTCATTATCATATATAATAACCTATTTTTTAATTTAATAACGTGTTTGAAAATATAAAATCATTAAGACCTCATTTCCACTCATTAAGAGAAATTGAGGGTAACGTAAGTTTAGACATCAAATTACCATTAACTTGGAGGCACGAAGATATTGTTAAACCTTATAGGTCTATAAAAATAAAAATCCAAGATAAGAATGAAAAGTTTACTTTGTTGTCAATAATATCGTCAGGGACTCAAGATGGGTACGATGTTGTTTTTGCATGTGCGTTAGAAATTTTACAGATTAATAAAGACGAAGAAGAGAAACAAAAACTATTTCAATTAAAGGTAAAAGAATTACAAGAGTTATTTAAAAAAGAATCGTTAGATAAATTAAAAGATATAAACCTATTGGAGGATTATGGACAAGAGATTACAACAAGCGACGGAATTACTGAGGAAGGAGATGGAGAAGGATCGGAAGGAGATTCAGAGTCACAAGATTCAGATGATTGAAGAGATAAAAAAATTGGACAAGAAAAAAATGTTCGAAGAAAAACCAAAAAATAAAGTATCTATAATAGATAAAGTATTAAAGATATTAGGTTATGGAAAAAAAAGGTGATTTATTAAACCAGTTAGCAATTATATCGGACCTATTAGAAAAGGTCAATGCCGAAATAGAATCACAAACTATCGTATTAGAATTAAACAAGACAGAATTCAATAAAGTATTTAAAATTATTGAGAAGAAATACGGTAAGGTAATGGAAACACCAACAGATACATTTACAATCAATATGGGAGTCGTAAATATTATTTTTAATACGAGTAATGTCTAAATAATTCAGACTTCTTATACCCCTTAGCAATCAACATTGCATATAACATTTTCCTTTGTTGGGTTGACACATCTTTAACAAACATAAAATTTCCCCTTTTTCTGTTAAGTAAATCGTTCTTAACAATTTCAAATAATCTCTCAGTGTCAATTAAATTTTTACAACTAAAGTACCTTACATTATCTTCAATTTGAATAAACATCTTATTGTTTAATGTAAAAATTTGTGCAATATCACTAATAGGTAATATTTGTTCCATCATTTCATGATAACGAATTCTTTTACCATTATCATGGTCATAGACCTTTTCCTCAACCCAATATGGAATTATTTCTTTTATTCTTAAATTATCATCTTCCAATATTGCTTTTTGATTTCTACCCAAACTATCCTTAACCCAAACTTTTTCTGACCATCTATTGTTTGGTAATAGTAACCCTAATTCATAAACAAGTTCTTGTCTTCTTTTACCCCCTTGTAATTTAACAAACGGTGGTTTCTTTTCAGTTTTATATTCCCTCCAATATTCGTATACCGTTTTTCTTTGCATACACTTATAAAGAACTTTAACTTTCTTCTGATTCTCAAATAAAACTATTGCGTACTTAAATTTATTGTTTTTCATATGAACTTAGATATTAAAGTGAAAAGACCATAGAAACCTAAAAATGTCCATATTACTACAACCCATATCCCTAATTTTGAAGACCCCTCAAAGGTTTTCATTAATTCTTTTCTGGTTTCGTTTGGTACTTTTTGTTTACAATTCGAACATGCCATGGTATAATATATAAAATTTTAGACTATTTATCAACATGAAGCTAATAAATATTTTGAAAGAGATGAGTTTAGACACCTCTAACCTACCAGACGGTGGGGATTGCTTCGATTCTGCATTTGATTATATGGTTGAACATGGTACAACAAATAAAACCCTTAAATTGGTTCATAGTATAGTTTCAGGTCAAGGTAAGTTATCAGGTAAAAGATATACACATGCGTGGTGTGAGGACGACGATAACGTAATTGATACCTCTAATGGAAACAATTTCGAGGTAATTAAAATGTTATACTACGCAATCGGTAATGTAAACCCAAATCAAGGGAAATATTACGATTATAACGAAACCCTTCGTATGTCCACCAAGTACGGTACAAAAGGACCGTGGGAGATTGAAAACAAGGTTTATAACGAAAAATTCAATTCTAAGACAGGTTTTTACGATTAACGTTTTTTTTTCTCATTTTTTTTAGTTATATTTTCTTTATAACATATAAAATAAACACATGATTAGTTACATCGGAGGTAAAGCAAGAATTGGTAAGTGGATTACACCTTTTATTCCCACTGACATAGAAACCTATGTAGAGGGATTTTCAGGTATGTTTTGGGTCTTTTTTAATATGGACTTAGGAAAGTATCCTAACCTTAAAACGGTGGTCTATAATGACTTTAATAGACTAAACGCCAATCTAATGAAATGGTCTAAACAATATGATGTTTTACATGAGGCATTATCACACTACCCATGTCAACAGTTAGGGGTTGTGGATACACCACCAGAATACGCACAGATGTTTAATCAATATCAGAAAGAAGTTTTTAATCCTGAATTGGTTATCACTGAAGAGAATAGTTTAGAAGTGGCTTGCAAATACGTTTATGTGTTATGTCAAGTATTTTCGGGTTCTAAACCTGAAACCGCGGCTTATACTGATTACAAGGGTAAGTACCGTTGTAAGGTTCTTATCTTTATGGATAAATTAAAGAATCCAAAGTATCGTGAACATTTTGATAAGATATCATTTGTTGAGAATATGGATTTTCAATCAGTTGTTGAAAAGTATGATTCACCAAAAACATACTTTTATATGGACCCACCATATTGGAAAACGGAAAACTACTATTCAAATCACGATTTTGATGTGAATGATCACACAAGACTCGCTGATTGTATTAAAAATATTGAAGGTAAATTTAGTTTATCATATTATGATTTTCCTAAATTATCTGAATGGTTCCCTAAAGATGAATATAAATGGGAACAAAAAGATTTCGCTAAAGCGGCAGCTGCGAAAAAAGACGGTAAACAAAATATGGGAACCGAACTTTTAATCATGAATTATTAAAATTAGAACATGGAAACAAATTGGTACTTGGTAAAAGTTCTACCAGGAAAAGAAAGAACATTAGCGGAAGAATTTAATAAGTATATTTCATTAGGTAAAATGACTAATATCAATAGATTCGTTTGTCCAACCGAAAAAAATATAGTTGTTGTAAAAAATAAAAAAGTAATAAGAGAGAAAGTACTTTACAGTGGATACCTTTATTTTGAAACGGGTAAGAAATTAAACGAAGACGAACTAAAAACACTATCATTATTACCAAACATTATGGGTATGGGTGGAAGTAGAGTACCAATCGAATTACGTGATAGTGACATTAAAAGAATTTTAAAAGATGATACGTTAGAACAACACGTAGATTCTAAAAAATTGAAATACATTATTGGTGAAGCTGTTACAGTGGTTGAAGGTCCGTTTAATACATTCGAAGGAACAATTGCAGAAATCAATGGAGATAAAGTTTCAATTGAAATAAAAATATTTGGTAGAAATACGGCGGTTGAATTAACGTTAAATCAAATAGCAAAAATCTAATGGAATACTCACCTGAAGTTTTAATATATCTACAAACAGTAAAGAAATATTTCCAAACTAATCAAGAGGCAAGAGAATACTTTATTTCAAATTATAATGAAGATGTTTTCTTTAAGCACCTTTGTGAAATTTCCGAAAAAAACTTTAAACAAAACGGTGAAGTAATGTTAACTAAAGAACAATTTGAACTTCTTAGAAGAACATTACTCGCAATACAAATATCAACTGAAGAATTACCTGAAGAAACTAACAACATAGAAGATAATATTTTTATCGATATGAGAGGTTATGGAAAAATATGTCTTAACTAACTTCATTTTCTAAGAATTTTTTTTTATTATTATACTATGTCAAGAATACTACCAGAGAATTATCCTCTATATGATACTGTTTATGGAAGTGAGGTCCCAACAGAGCAATACTATGTTATATTGTTTGATAAATTACCATCAAAATTTGTAAATAATTTAAGTTACGACCCAACTATAAAAACACATTTTATAGAGAATGAAGGGTTTTTTGAGGAGTGTAATATTTTTTCATCAAATAGAAGATATGATTTATCATCACAATGTTTATTTGTTAATAAAGAAAAACAAATAATGATTAGAATAACGGGTAATGTTACTAAAGACAAAGACCCGTTAGTTCAATTAGATATTGTGTATGATATTAAGAACGGTAAGTTAGAGGAACAATTGAAAATGGGCGAAATCAAAACTTTCGAAAGAAAGAAAAAGAAAGCAAACATCCAATTAGTAAAAAGTGAAATGGGTCATTTGGACACGGAAGAATATGACTTGTTTATCCAACCAATGGATTTGGAATTAAATTACGGTACCAACTTTAAAAGGGTACACGATGTAATTGTTGATAAATTAAATGAAACAAATGGTAAAGGAATTATTCTTTTGCATGGGGACCCTGGCACTGGTAAGACATCATATATTAAACATTTAACCTCATTAATTAAAGAAAAGGATATTTTGTTTATTCCACCATCAATGGCGGAGATGTTATCCGAACCGTCCATCATTCCATTTTTAATGGACCACAAGAACTCAATTTTAATTATTGAGGATGCTGAGAGGGTAATTTCAGATAGAGAGGGGAATGGTTCACCTGCTGGAGTTTCGAACATCTTGAACCTTACAGATGGTATTTTAGGGGATTGTTTAAGTATTCAAATTGTGGCCACTTTTAATATGAAACGAGAGAAAATTGACCAAGCATTACTTAGAAAGGGTCGTTTAATTGCGGAACACAAATTCGGTAAGTTGTCCGTGGAAGAATCAAATAATCTTCTAAAACATTTAGAAAAGGAACACGAAGTTTCCGAATCAATGAGTTTGGCTGATATATATAATATAGATGTCGAATTAATAAAAACATCAAATAAAAGTAAAATAGGATTTTAAAATATGGAAAACGTAACATCAGATAAAGTAAAAGAATTACAATCACAAGGAAATAAAGTTTTAGTAGACTATTGGGCTAAATGGTGTGGTCCATGTAAATCACTAATACCAAGATTAGAAGGTTTGGAATCACAATACCCAAATATCACATTTGTAAAAGTAGACGTGGATGAAAATATGGACGCTGCTTTAGATATGGGTATTCGTTCAGTACCAACTGTAATTATTTACGATGGTGATAAATTGGTAAATCGTTCACAAGGAGCTCAACCAGAAGGATTTTATAAGGATATTTTAAATAATTTATAAATTATGAATAATATTGTTGTTTTTACTTTAAAAGGTTGCGGACATTGTGTGGAACTCAAAAAAGAATTAATTGTACGTGAAATACCATACAATGAAATCGAAATAAGTGAAAATGAGGAGATTTGGAATCAAGTGGTAAAACAAACAGGACATAATGCACTCCCAACCGTGTTTATAGGTCTCGAGGGGAATGAAAATGGTCCCGTTTTTGTTGCTGGTAGAGATTTTAAAGGTAAGGATGAGATTATTGAAATAATAAAAAAATACATATAAAATAAAAAAGGGACTAAATGTCCCTTTTTTTATGCGAAGAAGTAGAATAAAAGTATTTATGTAAAAGACTTTACTTTTACATGGCATTACAACAGATAAATTGGACCCAGATTGATACCGCAACCGTACCCTCAGGGTCGATTATTGATTTAGGGGCCGTTTCAGGATCATTACATGCGGTCTATGCTGATAATTTATATGTTTCAGGTTTATCCCTAACCGATTATATTAATCAAGCGGGTACAACTGAATTAAATTTATATACAGCATCGTTAAAGACTGCCATTGAAACCACCGGATCAAATTTAACGGTCAAAGGTAATCTTTTAGTTAAAGGAACAACAACCGCAGTTAACTCAACAACCGTAGCAATCGGTGATAATATCATCGAATTAAATGGTACTGAGGCGGTAAACGGAGGTTTATTAATTAAAGACCCAACAAACCCAAATAGAATTTCTGGTTCCTTATTATGGGACACCACAAACGATTATTGGATTGCGGGAGCCTTAGGAAGTGAAGAAAGATTAATTAGACAGAGTGATTATACAACACTTTCATCTTCATTATCCGCATCTATTAATACATTATCAGGATCTTTATCTGGATCAATTAGTTTACTTTCAAGTTCATTATCTAGTTCATTAGATAGTTTATCTTGGTCTATTGATAATAGAATAACAAGTTTATCTAGCTCTTTATCTAGTTCGATAAATAATTTATCAAGTTCTGTTGATAATAGAATTTTAACGTTATCATCATCATTATCAAGTTCTATTAGTAGTGTGTCAAGTTCTTTGACATCTTCAATAGGAATTATATCTTCATCACTTTCAAATAGAATCGATGAACTGAATACATTCTCAAGTTCTATTAGCGGTGCAATTGAGGTTACGGGTAGTAATGTCACAATTAAAGGTGACTTATTAGTAAAGGGAACAACAACATCTGTTAATTCAACAACAGTTGCAATTGGGGATAATATCATTGAGTTAAATGGTAGTGAGGCGGCATTTGGAGGTTTATTAATTAAAGACGTAACAAACCCCGACCAAATATCGGGTAGTTTATTATGGGATTCGGCAAATAATTATTGGATTGCTGGTCAAGTGGGAGATGAAGAGAAAATTATTTTAAGTGGTGAATTTACCAACTTATCATCATCAATCTCCTCATCAATAAATGAACTATCTGGTTCATTATCATCTTCAATATCAAATATTTCATCTTCATTTTCAGCATCGATTGCCAACTTACAAGACACAAATATTTGGCAACCAACGGGTTCGTTTTATGCGACAAATGAAAGTATTCAAATAACGGGTAGTGGAGCATTATTAAATTCACCTGATGGGTCGGTTATTGGAAAATATGCGTTAGAGGTTTCAGAATCAATACATGCTGCTAATATAAATGTTGGTAACCCAACATCAAACAATTGGCAAACAAGTTTAGAGGGTTCTTATTTTAATAATTTTAATTCAAATACAGATGTATCTGAAATATTAAGATTTATGGCGGGTTTACTATCCGCTTCAGCACCTGACGCTTCACCAAATACGAAGGGATATAGTGGATACACAAAAAATAATGTAAACACAACTACAGGTACAGTTACCGCAGGTAGTATACCACAAAGTTCTACAAACACAACAATTACTTATTTACAAGAAAAGGGATTTGCAACAACAGGTTCTACAATTTTTAGTGGAATATCACCAATACAAACACAAACAAATTACGGACACACATTTACAAGTGTAGTTTCAGGTAGTACAATAGTATCATCGTCTGTTGATTCACAACTGTTTGGTTTAGGTACTTTGAGTAGTGGAACACCGACATCATTTAAAGTATCAGGTTCTTTTAATTTTAAATTTAAAAATAATAGTTCTAAGACAGATACCGCAACTTCAAGTTCACAAGCACTTATAACACAATCAGGTGCAGGTACAACAAGTGGAGTTTCATTAGCGAGAATAAACACTGCAAATAATGCGGTTATTCCACCGGCATACCAAGATGGTAAATATGCATCAATATTTTCACCTTCATTATATGGAGCAAGTAGTGACGTAAGTTCAAGTGGTTGGTATCATATATCAAGTTCAATTAGTATCGCAAGTGGATCAAGTCCATATACTACACCAATTGTAAATAATACTGAAGTATTTTATGCACCATTATCAACAATATTAACAAACGTACCAGCAAATACAATAAGTGCAAATGGAGCGAACTCAGCATTAACAGCTGTTTCACGTTCTTTGAGTGGAGCACCTTATTTAACAGGAGGAACTTACAATGTTTCATCTTCAATTACAGGTGCGTTTAGTCCGTTATATCATGCAGGTATAAACTTAGGATATCAATCTGTAAGTGGTACAGGTTTAGCTTTAACTTCAGGAACGAGCACAACATCAACCGCTGGTGGAACAATACAAACTGCAAATTCAATTTATGATTCTACAGGTGTAACTGTAAGAGGTACAAGTACAATACCATATGAAACAGATGTTGTTAAATTAAATGGACTTTATACATTTACAGCACCATCAACGTCGAACGTTGTTTCGGCTTCAGGTTCAACAACACCAACAACTTTTACCGTTACAACAAATGCTAACAATAAAAATACTTCGGCGTCAACATATAACACACAAACAATATCTTACCACACTGCAGGTTCATTCGGACAACCGGCAGCAAGTGGTAGTTTAGCATACTATGGTAGAACACAGGGAACCGATTCATCATCTACATTAGTGGAATCATTTACAGGTGAAAACTATAGATTACAAGTTAATAATAATATTTTAACATTTAGTGGTGACACTTGGTCAACCGCATTTGGACTATATAATTTAGGTGCAACCGATTTACAAGTTAAACCAGGATTTTTAGTTAAACCAGGTGGTGCTTACGGATATTGGTTAGCGAACCCAAGTTCCGCAAGTGACTACAAATATTACATTCGTAAAATTAGTAGTGGTGCGGTTTCAAATAAAGTGTCAATGACATTGAATGTTGGACAAGCTCTTGTAAATTGGACTTCATCCTCAAACGGTGTTTCAATTGCACTTCTTTTTGAATCTGCAAAAAGTGGAATATATACACCACCAAGATTTTTTGATCCATCAGATTTATTAAGTAACGTAATAAGTTCTTCAATAACCGCAAACACAGACGGTACAAACCCATTTGGAAGTGCAATCGCATTGTATGGAAATACGGGAGGTTCGTTGGCAACCACAACATATACAATTCCTTTAAGACCTGCGGATGGATTCACGGTTAATGCCACATATGACGAAGTTTATGTAATAGTGAGATATAAAGGAGACCCAACACCAATAACGACGATAACAACAACATTTAGTTAATAATTATATAGTAGATGGCAGCAATAGATAGTACTAAAAAATCAGGCAGGTTCCTCCAAAGTAGACGATACACACACGATACTTTTACCGACGCACAAGAAGCGTTTACATCGGTATTGGACATTAATGCGGCTGAGATTTATATTGACCAAGATTTAATACCAAGTAGTGGATTACCATACAATAGTGCAGGTCAAGACGGTTCAATTTATTCAAGTAGTGGACAACAAGTAATGAAATATTACTATCGTCAAAGAATGACCAAATCAGATACAAATAACGAAGTTTGGTTTTTCTTAGTACCGACAGGGTCAACATCAGGAGTAGGTGCGGGTTTAATTAACGGAAGTCAACAAATAAATTTTATATCTCCAAAATATTCAGTATCATCTTTAGCAAACTCAAATACTGAAGATGCAACACCTGGTTATGGAGTTAAAGTTTTGATAGATGGAGTTCAACAATCGGTTAATAACTACGCATTTGACTATAAGACAGGAGTTTTACAATTTGCAACATCGGCGGTTGCACCATCAAATGGTCAAGTTGTAACAATATCAGCATATCAATATGTGGGTAGAAAATTATCTTCACAAGTCGGTGGAGGGGGTTCTACGGTTTATGATATTTTTAAACCAACAGGTTCATTTTTTGCTACAACAAATGATTTACAAGTAACGGGTTCATTAAAAATAACATCAGGTTCTGCGGTATTTGGTTCTAACCTAACCGCAAATAATAGTGATTTATACCTTACAAGTGGTAGTGGTCTTTACATTAAAGACAATGCACTCGTTGATATTACAGGTTCTCTTAATATGTCAGGTTCCGTTGTTATTAAGGGTGATTTGACGGTGGAAGGAAAAACGACATTAATACAAAAATTAGACCCAAATATAGAATCTTTAGTAGTTTCTGGAGCTATGAGTATTGTCCAAAATCAAATAAATTCACAAGTTGTTGCAGCCTCTTTAACAATACAAAATCTTGGAACATGGGCGGATAGGTCAAATAATTCCATAATTGATTGTGGAGATGGCTTTTTCTAATTAAAAATAAAGTATTTATATAAAACAAAGTAAAGACAAAACATGGCACAAATAATTAAACACAGAAGAGGTTCGATATCAGCACTAAAAGATGTTTCTGCAAACGTCGGTGAATTGGTAATGGGAACAGGTTCTATAGGAGATTTAAATGCTCCTGTATTATTCATCGGTGACACAGCAGTTGCGGGTGGATATAAACCCGTATCTAAAATTTACCAAGGAACTACAGCACCTACAATTAGTGTTGGGTCTCACGGTTCAACTATGGACGGATTACCCTTCTACTCTACAGGTACAAAAACATTATACATTTTAGATAAAGGTGGTAATAGTGCCATTAACCTAACAGGTAACATCGAAGGAAATACTATTTCAGGAGTTACAATTAATAATTTAACAGGTACAACTATTAATTTATCATCAACGGGTACATCATTAAATATAACTGGAGATATCGTACAAACAGGTTCATTTTACACATCTGGTGATATTGTTTTAAGAGGTAATATCAATATTGGTGATAATTTAACAGGTGATACCTTGACTTTAAATAGTGAAATCAGTTCATCACTTATCCCTGATGTTAATAATGCATTTAATCTTGGTACGGCCGAAAAGAGTTGGGGAAATTTACATGTGAGTGGGACTGCATATGTTAATGTTTTACAAGCAAATCAAGTAAATTTCTCAGACTTAGGTATCTTAGAAGATTTATCTGTAAGTGGTAACACTTATTTAGGTAATGGTGGTGATATTTTAGTTGTATCAGGTTCAATATATAATGATCAATTAACACAAAAAAGATTGGTTGTTGTTGGTGCGGATGGTTTATTAACAAATTATAGTGGTTTAACTTTTGATAATAATAATTTAAATTTATCCGGAGCACTCGAAGTAACAAATATTCAAGGTACGGGTTCATTATATTTGAAACCAGATTTAAACGATGGTAGAGATTTTAGAATATATAATACGGCCCCTTCTGATATTCATATTAAAGGTAATGCATCATATAGTTTCTTTGGTGATGATACAAATTATTTAAAAATTGACGATGGTGCACAAACAGTAACAATTGTTGGTGTAAATGGTGTGTTTGTTAGTTCTTCGTTAACTGTAACAGGTTCTGCGATACTTACAAATAATCTAAACGTATCAGGTGACACAACAACAATCGGTTCTGAATATGTTAACACTAACTTATTTGTTGGTGGAAATGGTAAAGTAACTGGATCATTTGAGGTAGTTGGAGCTACGAGTTTAGACTCAACTCTAACAGTTACAGGTTCTGCAACATTTAAAAGTACTTTAAATGTAACAGGAGCAACAACAATTGATGGCTTAACAACAATTAATGATAATGCGGTTGTAAATGGTGTTTTAACTGTAACAGGAAATACACAATTACAATCTAATTTATATGTGTCAGGTAACTTAGAAGTTTTAGGTTCATCTACAAATGTTACAATCCAATCACAAACGGTTGAAATTGATGACAACATTATTAGAATGAATGCTTATTCTCCTTTCTTGAGATATGCAGGTTTTGAAGTAATGGATTCAGGTTCATCAGGTGTTTCTTCATCAATGTTATGGGATTCACAAAATGATTATTGGTTATTAACAAATCAAGATGGTTCGGGTAGTAAATTTATTGGAACAACATTCGGAGCACAGGGTACTGAAGTTAGTTTAACAAGTGGAACAATACCAAAAGCAACTTCAGCAAATACAGTTGGTGATAGTTTATTAACAGAAAATGGTACAACATTAAGTTATAACACTAACAAATTCCAAGTAACGGCAGCAGACGGAGCAACTTTAATTGCTGGTAATGTAACGGTTAGTTCTGGCGGTGGTGCGGACGCAGGAAGTAAAACTTCCGCAGTTGTATTCAGAAATTCATCTAATGTATTAGGTTATGTTTCAACAACAGAATCAACAGATGTTCTTGATGGAATTTTAGGATATAAAAATTCAGACGGAGCTCTTAAATTCTCAACTGTAATCGACGGAGGGACATATTAATAGAATTTAAAAACATTAAAATAAAGGGAGGTCTAAAAAACCTCCTTTTTTATTTAGTATATCTTAGTTTTTACCTATTTATATACAATGGCTATAGAATTTAGAAACGGAATTGATATCGTTGGATTTACTCGTCCTACACCAACACCTACACCAACCCCAAGTGTAACACCAACTGTTACACCAACTATTACTATAACACCAACTAAAACACCAACGCCGACACCAACTATAACGGTTACATCAACTAATATTGCATTATCACAAACCCCAACAGTTACACAAACACCTACTATTACGATAACACCAACAAATACGGTAACGCCAACTGATGCTCCACCAACACCAACCCCAACATCCAGCGTTACCCCAACAAATACTGTTACACCAAGCGTAACACCAACTAGCAGTGTAACACCAACAAATACTGTTACACCAACTAGCAGTGTAACACCAACAAATACTAATACTCCAACACCAAGTGTGACACAAACCGTTACTACCACTTCAACAAACACACCTACACCAACTAATAGTCCAACCCCAACGAATACGGTTACACCAACTAGTACAATTACTCCAACCACAACTGTCACACCGACTGTAACACCTACAAATAGTTTAACACCGACAATTACCCCAACAATTACATCATCACCTTCAGTTGTGAGTGCATTATATTCATTTAGTTCGTTTACATTTAATACTGCAAATACCACAGGTGATACAGGTCCATCATATTCCGCTTTAGTTGGTGCATATAGTGGTTCGGCATCTTGGGCGGCAGATACGTCATTATTTACAACGGGAGCATTTCAAGGATATCAAGTTTGGACCGTACCACAGACCGCAACATATGAATTTGAAGTTGCTGGTTCAAGAGCCGCGAGAGCGGTCAATTCGACTCAAACATATGGTAGAGGTGCTGTGGTTAAAGCGAGATATGCACTAACCCAAGGTCAAAAGTTAACAATGGTTGCGGGTCAATATTATGACGCAAGTGGTGTTAATATAAATCAATCAGGTAGTTATCAAGGTTTAGGTGGTGGTGGAGGTACATTCGTGGCTATCTCAGGTTCACAACAAACACCGTTAATAGTTGCAGGTGGTGGAGGTGGAACAGGTCATTATAGTAGCTTCGCTGGTGGACCATATTACGGTAAAGACGGTGTAACAACAAATACGGGTGGAACATCAAGAAGAGGTTCTTTGGGTGGAATAAATGGTAACGGTGGTACATCACATAGTGGTTCTAATACATATGATGGTGGTGCGGGTGCGGGTTTCTATGGTAATGGTGTAAATGGTAATGGTACATTAACTAAACCACTTGGATATGTTCCAAACTACGGTGAAGGTGGTTATTCGTTCATCAGTGGTTCAAAAGGTGGTGGAACAAACAATTCTTGGAGTGACCCATCTACATACGCATCATCCCGAGGTGGATTTGGTGGTGGTGGAGGTGGTAATGGTATTATCTCTGCTGGTGGTGGAGGTGGATATTCAGGTGGAGGTACCGGTTTCTCTAATGGTGCCACACAATCTGACGGAGGTGGTGGAGGTGGTTCCTATATTAGTGGAAGCATTTCATACATCGGAACGTCAGATGGTAATTACAACTCATTAACAACATTTGAAGGATATACAGTTGAAAATTTGGCAACATATAATACAGGTAGTGGTTATGTAAAGGTAACACTATTAGGACCACCCCCTACACCAAGTGTTACACCAACAATCACGCCTAGCTCAGATACTCCAACTCCAACACCTACTAATACAATTACACCCACCATAACACCAACAAATACTAATTTGGTTACAAGTGGTTTAATGTTTAATTTAATGTCCGCACCTAGTTCGGGTACATCTTGGACCGATTCTTCAGGTAATGGTCGCAATGCAACTATAAGTGGTACAACATCATATGTTTCAAATAATGGAGGAGGTATTAAACTAAATAACACAGATTATACAGGTACGGGTTATATTAGCGTTCCTTATAATATTACTGGTAATACGGTTACCGTGGAAATTGTGGCTTCATTCAACCCAACATCGAACTGGGCAACTATTTGGGGTAACGAGGCATATAGTGTGGGGAATGGTTATTTTGCGTACATGCCAAACACAACATCGATAACATATGGTAAACCAAATTCAAGTTCAACAGAATCTATCACCGCAAGTAATTCAATTAGACATTGGACTTTTGTAATTAGCGGAACAACTCAAAGTCTTTATTTAAATGCGGCACAAGTTGGGGCATCTGATACTGTTACAGCACAAACAACATTTGTAAATACCGAATTCCTTTTTGGTGCTAGACATACAAATACAGGAACGGGAGCGACAGATAAAATGAACAACTCAACAGTTGCAAATCAACCTGTATTCTACCAAATGAGAGTTTATAATAGAGCATTATCTGGTTCGGAAATTACAACAAACTTTAATTCGATTAGAAATACCTACGGTCTCTAATTTTTCTTAGTTTTCATTTATCTAATCTAATTTTTTGTGTATTTATAGTTAAGACCTAAATAGGTCAAATTAACCGTGGTATATACCACAAAATATAGGAGAGAACCATACATATGGCACAAATAGTAAAACTGCGTAGGAGTAGTGTATCCGGTCAAAAACCCACTAACTCAAATTTACAATTAGGCGAATTAGCGTTAAATACTAGTGACGGTAAGGTTTACATGTCCAAATCCGGTTCTCTCGGACCAACGGTTGAGGAATTAATCTCAACAAACACGGTTAATACAGGTTCAGTAAACATTAGTGGTAGTTTCAATTTAGAAGGTAATCAAAGCATTACCGGTTCATTATTAATTGGTACAGGGTCATTTCATCTAAATAATCCTGAAATATTACACGTACAGAATAGTGGTAGTTTTAATATTGCACATTTCCAAGCTAATAATGAATCTTATGTACAGATAAACGTTAAAAATACAAATTCAGGAACAGGATCTAGTGGAGATATAGTTGTAACTGCAGACAATGGTAATGAAGGGATTCATTACGTTGATATGGGTATAAACTCATCGACATATAATGATGGTTATGTTGGATATGCAAATGACGCATATCTTATAAATGCGGGTAAAGATTTATATGTCGGTACTTTAGGTGGAATTAATCATCCATCAAATGTTAAATTATTTGCACAAAACAATTGGGAAAATCCACAAATTGAAATTAGTGGATCAAAACAAATTTCATTTAATACAGGTTCAGTAAGTAGTGGATACACATATGAATTTAGTGGTAGTATAAAGGCTGACCATAATTTAAATGTTGTTGGTCATGTTACTGCTAATCAATTTACAGGTAGTGCACTTGGTTTAACAAACGTACCATTTCAAATTTCAGGTTCTGATTTAGGTGGTAACACATATAGCAAACAATTTACAAAATTACAATTTGACGATAGTACAGGATTAAATGTAAGCGAATCAGCACCTGGCACCGCATTTATATCAATTGGTTCACACTTTAAAGATATTTTTGTTTCCGGTTCATCAATATTAAGTGCAACTGGTTCAGATGCGTTTGAAATTATACCAACTGGCGGGGTTGAAATTACTACATCAATTACAGATACGAATGGTAATGGTTATGTTAAAGAATTAAACATTAGCACAACAACATTATCATCATCTTTAAACAATAGAATGGATACCATTACAGGTTCCATTACAACTTTATCATCTTCTTTAGATTCAAGAATTAATACCCTTAATACATTTACATCAAGTGTTGTGTTAACATCACAAACATCTTCAATGAATGTATTAAGTGCATCATATGCGTTAACCGCGGCATTTGCTTTAAACGCAGGTGCGGGTGGTGGAAATGGTTCAATTACAGATGGTGCATATGCGGTGTTAAATCAAACAACACCAGCAACAACATGGACATTTAAACATAGTTTAGGTCAAAGATACCCAATATTTCAAGTGTTTGATTCTAATGGTGTTGTTATATTACCATCACAAATTACAACAATAGATGTTAACAATGCAACAATAACATTTCCAAGTAATCAAACGGGTAAAGTAATTGCATCTTTGGGTACAGGACCTGGTGGTTTATCTCAATATTTTTCATCAAGTACCATTTGGTCATTAGCACATAATTTAGGTTCTGATTATCCAATTGTAACTATTTGGGATTCAAATAGAAATATTATATTTCCACAAAGAATAGAATCAGTAGACACTAATAACATTAAGATATATTTTTCAGCACCTGTTGCTGGATATGTTAATGTTGCAAAAGGTGGACATATAATTAGCGGGTCAGTAGGTGCGGGTAGTATTGATTTTACAGATACAAATATTGTAAGTGGTAGTGCACAAATATTAATTACAGGAACAACCGGATACTCTACATTTAGCGGTTCAATAAGTTCTTCTATAGGAAGTTTATCTTCATCCGTTGCAACAACAACATTAGGATTAAGTTCTAGTATTGTAAGTTTATCGAGTTCAGTTGCATTAACAACTTCTGGATTAACAAGTACAATTACAACTTTAAGTTCATCACTATCAAGTTCAATTGATTATTTAAGTTCAAGTGTTGCAACAACTACTAATAATTTAAGTAGTTCATTATCTGGTTCGATAGGTAGTTTAAGTTCTAGTATTGCATCAATTGATAATACACAAAATGGAAGACTAGATTCACTTGAAACAGCGAGCGGAAGTATTAGAACAGATTTTAATTCTTTTACTTCATCATATACAACAGTATCGGGGTCTTTAGATTCAAGACTCGATGTTCTTGAAGCATATAGTGGTTCACAATTAGTACCATCATCATCAATGTCATTTCGGACATTAGAAACTAGTGTATATTGTAAGAATATAACAGGTGCTCAAATTAATAAGGGAACAGTTGTTAAAATTGTTGGTTCAGTAGGTGATAATCCTTTAATTGCACCGGCTGGTTTATTAACTGAAGGTGAATCTGCAAATACTTTAGGGTTTGCAATACAGAACATACCAAACGATGATTTTGGTATGGTAATTACTGAAGGTATATTAATTGGTGTTAACACTAGTGGTATGACTGCTGGTGATTTATTATATCTAGGTGCAAACGGTACTTTTACAACAAACCCACCAGCAGCACCAAATCATGGTGTTCGTCTTGGAGAGGTATTAAGAGTACAACAAAATCAAGGTTCAATTTATGTTCGTGTTGATAATGGTATTGAATTAAATGAGGCTCACGACGTTATATACACAGGAATAACTCACGGAGACTTACTAGTTAGAAGTGGTAGTATTTGGAAAAATAGTAAATCATTAGAAGGTAATTACGTAGTTACTGGTAGTTTAACAATTAGTCAAAATTTAACAGTATTAGGTTCATCATCTCTTGTGTATGTTACATCATCACAATTAGCTGTAAGTGCATCGACCATTAGTGTAAATGTATTTGAGCCAGCAGAAAGATTTGGTGGATTAAAAGTTTATGATAGTGGTAGTTCATCTGCAACTGCATCATTATTATGGGATAGTCTTCATAATCACTGGGTTTACCAAAATGTTAGTGGTTCAAATTATTCTGGTGGTATGTTACTTTCTGGTCCTAGAAATACAGGGTCTTTAGGTGACGAACCAACATTAATTAATGGTAGAATAGCTAAATCTGTTGGTGGAGACCATTTAGATAATTCAATTATTTCTGAAACAGGAACAACAATTACAATTGCTGGCGATTTGGTTGCCAATTCAATTACAGGTGCGTTTGATTACTTCGGTTTGGTTAATAGACCAACATTAATTTCAGGTTCTTCACAAATTGATATAACAGGTACAACTAACTATACAACATTTAGTTCAAGTGTTTCAACCAGTATAGGTTCATTAAGTTCTAGTGTTGCAACAACCACATCAGATTTAAGTTCTAGTGTTGGTAGTTTATCTTCTTCAGTTGCAACTACCACGTCAGGATTAAGTTCTTCTATAGGAAGTTTAAGTTCTTCAGTATCTACAAGTATTGGTTCATTAAGTTCTAGTGTTGCAACAACAACACTTGATTTAAAAAATCGTGTTGATTCAATTGAAGGTATAACCGGTTCTATTTCATCATTAAATTCATTTACATCTTCAATTAATACAACAATTAAGAGTAAATTGGATGTTGATGGTGTAATATCTGGATCATCTCAAATTATTTATAGTGGTTTAACAGGAATACCTTCAGGTATTGTTAGTAGTTCCACACAATTAAATACATTAGGTTATGCAACAACTGGATCCAACTTATTTAAAGGTAATCAAACAATATCAGGTTCAATTATACCTGCAGTTGATAACGCATATGATTTAGGTAGTGTTACACATCAATTTAGAGATTTATATCTTTCATCTGCATCATTATATATTGATGGAACAAAGGTATTAGGAAGCACCGCTCAGGAATTACAAATTACAACTGACACAGGTCAGTCGTTTAAAATATTAGAAGCAAGTTCAGATACAATTACATTACAATCTGCGGATGGTAACATTACACTTGCAACTTCGGGAGGTGGAGATGTAATAATGGACCCAACAACAGGTGTCATTGCACTTAAAGGAACAACAACAGTTTACGCGGGAAATAAAATAGTTTCCTCAGATGGTAATAGCGTTCAATTTGGAAATGGTATTGCAATTACTGGTAGTATCATATCAACAGTTACACCATTGGTATCAGGTTCATCACAAATTACATATTCAGGATTAACGGGAATACCATCAGGTATTGTATCAGGTTCATCACAATTGACATCATCATATGATGATAGATATGTGTTGAGCGGTTCAATCACCCAAACAACTTGGGATAACATCGCATCAAAACCATCAGGTATTGCATCAGGTTCATCACAAATTGATATAACAGGAACAACAGGATATTCTACGTTTAGTTCTAGCATTTCAACAAGTATTGGAAGTTTGTCTGGTTCTGTGGCAATCACAACATCAGGATTAAGTTCTTCCATAGGAAGTTTATCCTCAAGTTTTGCAACAACTACAATCGGATTAAAAAATCGGATTGATTCTATTGAAACAACAACAGGTTCCTTAAACACATTCACATCAAGTGCGTCAGGAAGATTAACTTCTTTGGAAACTGCAAGTGGTTCAATACGTACAGATTTTAATACTTACACAGGTTCTAACGATTCGACAAATACAACTCAAAATAGTAGATTGACAAGTATCGAAGGAATTACGGGGTCAATAAGTTCACTTAACACATACACAGGTAGTAACAATACCATAATAGGTACATTACAAACTGCAACAAGTAGTTTGAATTCATATACAAGTTCTAATACAACTAATATAAATGCAATTCATACTTCAACGGGTTCGTTTAAATCGTTCACATCATCGTTCGATACTGCATTTGGAATGAGTGGTGCTGACGTTACCGTTAAAGGTAATTTAACTGTTTCAGGGACACAAACAATTGTCAATTCAACAACGGTAGCAATTGGAGATAACATCATTCAATTGAATGGTACAGGTGCAACAAACGCAGGTTTGGTTGTGAGAGATGCAACCGCACCAAATACGGTGTCAGGTTCATTTCTTTGGGATAGTACCAATGATAAATGGATAGCGGGATCATTGGGTTCAGAAGACGACATCGTATTAAGAACGGCAACTCAAACATTAACAAATAAAACAATTAATGCATCCCAATTAGTGGATGCGTCTGTAACAAATACTAAATTAGCAAATTCATCTATAACAATAGCTGGAACATCAACATCGTTAGGTGGTACAATATCTGCGGCGACAATATTATCAGGTACAGGAACGGTATCAGGTTCATCTCAAATTGATTTAACTGCAACAACCAATTATGCTTCAGGTATATTAACAAGATTAAATGCTGTTGGTGTTTTTAGTGGTTCTGCTCAGGTTACCGGAATTGGTAATGCACAATTAACAAATTCATCGTTTCACGTTGGAACAACATCAATATCATTAGGTCGGGCAAGTGCATCACAAACATTGACAGGAGTAAGTATTGATGGTAATGCTGGTACTGTTACAAATGGTGTTTATACAACTGGAGATCAAAGTATTGCGGGTACAAAAACATTTACAGGAACAATAAGTGTTACGGCTAGTGAAGGAAGGGAAATCACGACTTATATGCCTTCATCATACACAACTAATGATTTAGTTTCTGGTCATGAGTACGGTTGGTATGATGATCATTGGAGACTTGGTATGACTAGATCTGCCTCATCTCCCGGTGCTGATTTTGTTATTCAATGGAATACAGCAAGAAGATTATCTTTAACTAGTGGTGGTAACCTTACAGTCACTGGTACAATTGGTGCAACAAATTTTAGTGGAACTTCTTCAGGAACTAATACTGGTGATGAAACTTTAGCAAGAGTAAATGCATTAGCGATAACCACAGTAGGTACGATTACAAGCGGTACTTGGAATGGTACATCAATAGGCACCACATATACTGCAGCTAAAGTAACCGCAGTTAATGCGGGAACAGGTGTTGGTGTTGACACAACAACAGGTTCGGTAACCGTATCAATCGGACAAGCCGTAGGTACCGCAAACGCACCAACATTTGCTGGAGGAACAATAAATGGTTCTTTGTATGTAAATGCAAACAATGATATAACAACATTAGCGGGTTCTCTTACTTTATATAGTAGTGGTAATGCTACTACATCTATGATAATGTTTAAGAATACCACTGGTTTAGGTTATGGAAATCACGGTGCAATTACGGGTACTTACAATACATATTTTGTAATGGATACAACCGATAGAGGTTGGATTTTTAGAAATCACACAACATCAACAAATATTGCATCAATTTCAAATACGGGGGTAATATCCGCAACAAGATTCACAACAAGTTCAGGACAAACTGGTACAATGAGTGGTAATGCATATCCATCATCACCAAATAGTTATTTTGGTTTAAGACACGGTTCGATGGGTGCAAGTTCCACAGAATATATGATTATAAGTGCAAATGCAGATACATATATTTCTTGTGCAACGGGTTCTTCTGTTTATATTAGACCAAGTGGAAATAGTGAGGCTAATGGAGTGGTTTCAACAACAGGAGCATTCAGACCTGAAACAAATAACTCAATAAATTTAGGTACCGCATCATATAGATGGCAAACTGTTTATATGATGGATTTATCCTTATCAAATGGTATTGGTGATTACACAATAGTGGAAGGTGAAGAAAAATTATACTTATATAATAATAAAAATAATAAGGTTTATTCTTTTGTTTTACAAGAAGAGGACCCGGCAACAGCAACACCAAAAATGTCTTAATATATGGAAGAGTTTGATTTTCCCGAAATGGACCCGAATAGAATTATAACAGAAGATAATCCAATGTATTATGTTATTATTAATACATCGGATTTAGTAAATATAAATTTTGATGATGTGTTTAACAACGTTGATGAGGATTTAAGATATTCATTTGATGGTACAAAAACATTTATAAAATTTAGAGGTGAAATACCATCATGTATACAAAATTTAGAAACAAAATCTGAAACATTAACATCAGAAGAAATAAACGACATTCTTCATACAGAAGAATGGAATTTTTAATTATATTTTCATATGCCAATAGACGTTAATAGTAATGTGATAAATTCATTAGGTACTAAAATTTTTAATTCGACACAAATTGTTTCGTCTGGTTTAGTTTGGTATTATGATGCAGGAATTGCGGATTCATATGCTGGTAGTGGAACATCTGTTGTGGACCTTACTGGTAATGGAAACAACTCAACATTAAGCGATTTTTCATATGTAAACACATATGGAGGTTCTTTTCAAAATACTACGAGTCGGAATGGGTCTCCAGGTATTCAAGTTCCCTTAACTAATTTTTCAAAATTGGTGGGTACTTGTGAATTTTGGGTTAGACCAACAACATATAGTAATGGTAACGGTATGTTTGTAAATCGTGCCGATGATACAGCCAACGCAAGTGATTGGTGGTGGTTAGGTGTTTGGGATAGCGGTAATCGTTTATATCTCAGATTAGGTAACAGTGCTGGATGTTGTGGAAATGACAATTCACCTGTTTGGACAGGTGTTCATCCAGTAAATACATGGGGGCACTATGCCGCTACATGGAATTCAGGTGTTGAATCGAAAATATATTTTAACGGGGTATTAAATTCAACAGTATCAATTACATCAATACCAAATTCTAACCCATCTTCAACAGGTAGGTGGGGTTTAGGTCATAATACTACCAATTCACAATGGTTAGGACAAATGGGGACATTTAAACATTATAATAGAGTATTATCGGCTGCAGAAGTTTTACAAAATTACCAAGCGGATAGACCAAGATTTGGAAAATAAGATAACATTATGCCATTTGATATAAACGGAAATATTTTTAATAGCTTCGATGCTAAATTACACAACTCAACGAGTGTTATTCGTGATGGGTTGATATGTTACTTAGATGCTGGAAATGCCGAATCATATGGAGGTAGTGGGTCAACTTGGTTTGATTTAAGTGGTAACGGTAACAATGGCAATTTAAACAGTGTTAACTGGTTAGCATCAAATGGAGGTATTTTTCAAACAAATGGTTCTAGCTCAAGTTTTATTGACATACCATCGCCCAATTTAACGTCAAGTAATTATACCGTTATTGGTGCGGCAAGGTACACAGGATTAGGATCTAATAGTAGAGAAAGAATGATTAACGCCAAAAATAATAACTGGCTAATGGGTCATTGGGGTAATAGTGTTTTGAATTATTATGCCGTAGGGTGGGTTAGTAGTGTTGGTACGGGCGGAACTGATAATAATTGGAGAATATACTCAGCAACAGGAAGAGGAACATATAGTCTATATGAAAATGGGATTTTAAATGTATCAAATACAAATGGTACCGAAGGTCCAAATGGTCTTACAATTGGTAAAATTGGGTATTCAACGAGTGAAGTTAGTAATGGTCAAGTTGGATTTGTATTAGTTTATAATAGAATATTAACTAACCAAGAAATTTTACAAATGTATCAAGTTTTTAGACCACGTTATGAAAGATATTTTGATTGTGGTTACGGATGTCAATTGTATAATTACGATCCGGGCTGTACCGCCTGTTAAAAACTTTCTTTTTTTTCCACATAACCCATTCCCTAAGTATTTATAGTTAAACTATAAATTAATGGAATTTTACGGTTCAATTGACTCGGTTTCAGGTTCGATAACAGCTTCCCTATTTACAGGTTCATTTAAGGGGGATGGTGGAGGTTTATATAACCTTGCAGCATCAGGTGTTACAGGTCTAAACCTATCACAAATAGCAAGCGGAAACGCCACAGCATCAATTTCATCAACGGGTTTTACCGTTAATAAAAATACCCAAATTCAAGGTGATTTATCCGTTACAGGGTCAATTA
>Ga0247722_10000343_pt1 | contig 29605 bp, 24 predicted proteins | sample MSEWelMarce3H_FC_FD_189094 | JGI IMG/M metagenome (GOLD analysis project Ga0247722, IMG submission 189094) | Subsurface sediment microbial communities from gas well in West Virginia, United States - MSEEL Well Study Marcellus 3H_FC | ecosystem: Environmental > Terrestrial > Deep subsurface >... | reverse complement strand
ATGCAGTACCGATTTAATCGGCGTTTTGATTTGTGTACCCTTATCCCACGCATGCTACATGCCTTACTCATTGCTAAGCCTTGCCCACGAGGGCTATTAACTGAGCAAGAGACATAATCAGGTTGTTGTGTTTTATGGTTAAATGGAATAAGGTAGTTTTTATATAAAGATACTGTGTTTTACTAAGATTAGGTTGATTTATGATGACTTTAAATTTCTGCAGTGATGGCTAGCCTCAATATTTTCGATTTGCTATTTAAGTGTGGCTTTAAAGCTACTTTCTTTATCCTTATTGAGCAAGGGAGGGCAAGGAGGTTTTAAGTGCTTTGAAAATTTCGTTGTTGGATGAAACTTTTGAAATTACGGGTGGTAAGATTGCTCTGTAAAATATGATTGGGCATATTATTAATAAGTTTTGCTATATGTGTGGTAAGTATGTTGCAAAATTAATTGATGTAGTTAAACGCGCAGAGTTTTCTTACACAATAACCGTAAAAACACTCCATTTTATTTGGGGAATTTCGTTGGGCTACGCCAGCTTTTTTATTTATATAAAAAATAGCTTGAGCGATTTAGTGATAACGATGCCGTATTCCATATTTTGATGTGAGCTCACCGCATTCAAATAAATAAAAATTCGTTAATTTGTGTTAAATTAGCGAATTAAGTCACTTGGCGCTTATTTAACTTGAAATTAATTATGACTAAAAATGACATTAACCCCTTATTAATTCCTACTGTGGTTTTTGTGCAAAGGCGCTTACCGCATTATCGATTACCTTTTTTTGAAGCTTTGCGCCAGGAGCTTGAAATGAGGGGGTGTAAATTTAGATTATTACATGGCATGCCCAATAAGCACGAATTAAGTAAGAATGACTCTGGCGAATTGCCATGGGCTGAAAAAATACCTACTCATTATTTTTTCTCAGGCAGAATTTGCTGGCAACCTTTTGCTGGCAGAATTAAGGATGCTGATTTAGTTATTTGTAGCCATGAAAATAAACTTATTTTTAATTTAATTGTTCAATACTATTACACATCTATTCGTATGGCATTATTTGGGCATGGCGCAAATCTTCAAGGTAATCCAAAGAGCTGGAGTGAAACGGTTAAACGTTTTTTTGCTAAAAGAGCGGATTGGTGGTTTGGCTATACGGCCATGAGTTTGCCATTAATTAAGCGTTTTTCTTTCCCATCTAATCGCATTACGATTGCTAACAACTCAATTGATACGCAGAAAATGTCAGAACTTTTTGATGATATTCATGATGATGAAAAAGCATTGATTAGAGCTCGCTTAAATATTAAGACACAGAATGTCGGTATTTTTATTGGTTCGTTTTATGATGAAAAGCGTATTGATTTTATGCTGGCTGCTCTGCTTGCCATAAAAAAGGCTATTCCTGATTTTGAAATGCTCATTGTAGGTGATGGTGTGCAGCGCGATTTGGTCATTCAATTTTGCAAAGAGTACCCTTGGGCTAGATATATGGGGGTGTGCAAAGGAAAAGCAAAAGTAGATTTATTAGCGGTTTCTTCTGTAATGATCAACCCTGGTTTAGTTGGGCTGGGTGTTTTAGATTCATTTGTATGTGCTGTTCCAATGTTAACCACGCATTGTGGCTTGCATAGCCCTGAAATTGCGTATGTTAGTAATGGGAATAATGGTGTTATAACCGGCAATACTTTAGAAGAATATGCCGCTGCAGTGATAAGGTTGCTTCATGATGAGCATGCACTAAAGGAAATGCAGTTGGCTTGCTTAGCAAGCGCTAAAGAATATAGCGTCGAAAATATGGCTAGAAATTTTGCGGAAGGAATTATGCAATGCCTTTCTCAGCCTATTTATCGAGGTAGCAGATAATGATACGTGTATTAATGGTGCATAACGCTTATCAACAAACTGGGGGGGAAGACTCTGTTGTTGCCAATGAAATATCGTTGCTAAAAAAACATGGCCACGATGTTGAAGTTTATTTTCGCCATAATGATGAGATTGTTAACCAATCCAAATTATCATTATTAACACAAACCATGTGGTCTAAAAAAACATACACTGAATCTTTAGATCTCTTAAAAAAAATTAAGCCTGATATTATTCATGTGCATAATACTTTTCCGTTAGTTTCCCCTTCTTTATATTGGGCTGCGCAAAAATTAAATGTACCTCTGGTGCAAACACTTCATAATTTTCGTTTACTTTGTCCTCAAGCGATGTTTTTAAGGGAGGGGCGTATTTGTGAAAAGTGTATTGGTAAATCTTCATGGCGTAGTATTGTGCACAAGTGTTATAGATCATCTGTAACTCAATCTGCAGCTTTATCAGGTATGTTGATTTTTCATCATAAGATTGGGACATATAAAAATAAAATTAGCAGATATATTGCACTTAATAAATTTTGTAGGGATAAATTCATTCAGGGGGGGCTTCCTGCTGAAAAAATATTAGTTAAGCCAAATTTTGTAACCGAATTTGGCATTAATCACTTCGAAAGGTCAGGGTTCTTATTTGTTGGTCGCTTGTCGTATGAAAAAGGCGTAAAAATTTTAGCTAAGGCATTCAATAATAATTTGCATGGAAATTTGCGTATTGCTGGTACTGGGCCAGAGCATAATGCTATTGCTGATATCAACGGCATAGAATTGCTTGGTGGGCTGCAGGCACCTTCCGTTAGGCTGGAAATGCAGAAGTCAGTTGCATTGATTCTACCAAGTATTTGGTACGAAAATATGCCGATGACTTTAGTGGAAGCTTACGCAAATGGTTTGCCTGTTATTGCAAGCAGAATTGGTGCTTTAGCTGATTTAGTTGAAGATGGAAAAACAGGGTTATTATTTAATGCCGGAGATGCAGCTGATCTTGCTGAGAAAATGGCTTGGGCATATAAGAACCCTGATGCTATGGCGCAAATGGGCCGCAATGCACGTGCAAAATACTTAGCTGAATATACCGAAGATATTAATTATCAAATATTAATGAATATTTATGATGAGGCGATCGCTGCATGTCTGAAATAATTGATAGGCCCTTGGTGCTAAGGCAGACTACATCTGTTATTGGAGCATCTATTGATGTGCTGGACTGGGATACTGCTTTGCAGCGAATTAAGAGCTGGGGTAGTAGCCGCGAGTCTCGTTATATTTGCATATGTAATGCGCATTCTGTAGTGACCACTACCAATGATCCAGATTTTTATTCTGTAGTTAAAAATGCGGATATGGCAACATCAGATGGCGCACCTGTTGCTTGGTTAATGCGTAAAATGGGTAGCCATGAACAGCAGCGTATTAATGGCCCAGATTTGATGTGGAAATACTGCACAGAGGCTAACCGCCAAAATGATTGGCCGGCTATTTATTTATACGGTAGTAGTGAAGATACGTTAGGTATTTTGCAGCGTAAATTGAAGTCTGAATTCCCCGCTTTAAAAATTGTTGGTGCTTATTCACCTCCTTTTCGTGCTTTATCGCAGCAAGAAGAGTCGAAGATTCTTCGTGATATTAATGATTCAGCTGCAGGTGTTGTATGGGTTAGTCTGGGCTGCCCCAAACAAGAAAAATGGATGGCGGCGCATCGGGGTAAGATAAATGCGGTAATGATTGGTGTGGGGGCCGCATTTGATTATCATGCGGGCACTATTGTTCGTGCTCCGCTATGGATGCAGAATTCGGGATTAGAATGGCTGCATCGTTTATGCTCTGAACCGCGTAGATTGTTGAAACGTTATTTTGTTACAAATACCATTTTTATTATTAAAGCGATTCGCCAGCTTATCAGTAAAAATTAATTATTTAATTGGGAGTATTTTAATAAATGAAAATCACAGTGATAGGCTCAGGCTATGTCGGTTTGGTTACCGGTACTTGTCTTGCTGAATATGGCAATGACGTGGTGTGCTTGGATGTAGATGCAAACAAGATTCGTATCTTGCAAGAAGGTGGTGTACCGATTTTTGAGCCTGGGCTTGAGGAAATGATCAAGCGTAATGTGTCCGCTGGGCGCTTACGCTTTACTACCGATATTAAAGAATCGGTCGAGCATGGCACGATTCAGTTTATTGCCGTGGGTACGCCGCCAGATGAAGATGGCTCGGCTGATTTAAAATACGTGGTAGCCGCAGCGCGCAGCATTGGCCGTTATATGCACGGCTATAAAGTGATTGTGGATAAGTCTACGGTGCCGGTGGGGACTGGGGATAAAGTTAGAGCGGCCATTAGTGATGAATTAGCTCAGCGTGGCGAGCAAACCAGCTTTGCCATTGTTTCTAATCCCGAGTTCTTAAAAGAAGGCGCTGCGATCGAAGATTTTATGCGCCCAGATCGTATTGTGATTGGCACGGATGATGATACTGCCAAAGATCTGATGAATTCTTTGTATGCGCCTTTTGTGCGGAACCATGATCGTATTTTATTTATGGATGTGCGCTCGGCTGAAATGACTAAATACGCTGCGAATGCCATGTTGGCAACGCGTATTTCATTTATGAATGAATTGGCTAATTTATCTGAAGTGATGGGGGCTGATATTGAGTTGGTCCGAAAGGGGATTGGTTCTGATCCACGCATTGGCTATCACTTTTTATATCCAGGCGTAGGTTATGGTGGATCGTGCTTTCCTAAAGACGTGCAGGCCTTACAGCGCACGGCGAATGAACATGGCATTAGTTTAAAAGTTTTAGATGCGGTTGAAAAAGCCAATCAAGCGCAGAAATCAGTCTTAGTAGATAAGATTGTTAAACGCTTTGGTAATGATTTAAAAGGTAAACATTTTGCACTGTGGGGCCTAGCGTTTAAACCCAATACCGATGATATGCGCGATGCGCCTAGCCGCGTGATTATTGAATACCTATTGAGCCATGGCGCAACGGTAGCTGCGCATGATCCGGTGGCTATTCACGAGGCACAACGTGTTATGCCAGATTGGCAAGGTTTAAGTTATGCTGATAGCCCAATGGCCGTATTACCGGATGCCGATGCACTAGTGATTGTGACAGAATGGAAAGCATTCCGTAGCCCAGATTTTGCCGATGTAAAAGCTCAGCTGAAAAATCCATTGGTATTTGATGGCCGTAATTTATACGACCCTAAAAAAATGGAAATAGCAGGCTTTGAGTATTATCCAATTGGGCGTCAGCAAGTAACACGATAAGCTGCGTGATAAATCGTCTTGTATAATCTTTGATCAAATGAGGCGGTTTTTTTAGCGTTGTAAATATTATTTATGCAAGCTGATAAATCGCCGTATGGTGTTTGTCGGTGGTACGCTGCGTGGTAATCATTTGCTGGCTTTTATGCCTGAATAATATATTTTTTAATACAAATTTGATGGAATTTTCATGTCAATTACTCCTGTCATTCTGTGTGGCGGCTCTGGCAGCCGTATGTGGCCGTTATCGCGTGGTGGCTATCCTAAGCAGTTTTTAAAACTGCACGGTGATCAAAGCCTGTTACAGCAAACCGCAACACGGCTGACTGGAATGGCGGATATTGCGGCACCATTGCTGATCAGCAATCAAGAGCATCGTTTTCTGGTGGCCGAACAATTACGTGCGGTGGGCATGGGGCATTCCCGTGTGGTGTTAGAGCCAGTGGGGCGCAATACTGCCCCAGCGGTGGCGGCTGCGGCGGTCATTGCGCTGGAAGACAACCCAGATGCGATGTTGCTGGTGTTGCCATCAGATCATGTGATTCAGTTTGGCGAGGTGTTTCAAGCCTTGGTGGCGCAAGCGGCTAACGTGGCAGCAAGCGGCAAATTGGTTACTTTTGGAATTACGCCTACCGAGCCTAACACTGGTTACGGCTATATTCGCCGTGGTGATAGCCTATCTGGCGATGCCTACGCAGTAGCGGCTTTTGTAGAAAAGCCTGATGCTGAGCGTGCTGCTGGCTTTGTGGCTTCTGGCGATTATTACTGGAATAGCGGCATGTTTATGTTCCGTGCGGATCTCTATGTGCGTGAGCTTGCCGCCTATCAGCCCGCGATGCTGACAGCGGTGCAAGCAGCCGTAGCCAAAGGCGTGCGCGATTTAGACTTCCTGCGTTTAGATGCGGATGAGTTTGCGCTGACTCCTGCGGATTCTATTGATTATGCGGTGATGGAAAAAACCCAGCACGCTGCGGTGATTACGGCGGCAGGCTTGGGTTGGAGCGATATTGGCTCGTGGTCGGCGCTGCGCGATGTTACTGAGCAAGATGAGGCGGGCAATAGCGTATTGGGTGATGTGATGCTTGATCGTGTTTCCGGTAGTTATATCCGCAGTGAAACGCGCATGATTGCGGCGATTGGCGTGCAAGATTTGGTGATTGTTGAAACCGCCGACGCGATTTTGGTGGCGCATAAAGATCATGTGCAGGATGTTAAAAAGATTGTTGAGCGCTTAAATAAGGCCGGACGTAGCGAATCGGTAACGCATCGCCGCGTGTATCGCCCTTGGGGTAGTTATGAAGGGATTGATGCCGGTTCGCGTTTCCAAGTGAAGCGGATTGTGGTTAATCCCGGCGCTTCTTTGAGCCTGCAAATGCACTATCACCGTGCCGAGCACTGGATTGTGGTGAAAGGTACGGCCAAGGTGGTGAATGGCGATCAGGTAATTTTACTTTCTGAAAACCAATCCACGTATATTCCATTGGGCACGACGCACCGCTTGGAAAACCCTGGCAAGATGCCGCTAGAGCTGATCGAAGTACAGTCTGGTTCATACCTTGGTGAAGACGATATCGTGCGCTTTGAAGATGTTTATGGCCGAAGCAAATAAAGCATCAGCCAGCAGTCCGCTGACTTTTGCAGATTTTTTGCAGGTGGTGGAGCGTGCACCGTTGATCTCGATTGATCTGGTGGTACAAAACTCCTCAGGGCAAGCTCTATTGGGCTGGCGGACTAATCAACCTGCCTGCGATCACTGGTTTGTGCCAGGTGGGCGAGTGCTAAAAAATGAAACACTGGATGCGGCTTTTTTGCGCCTAACTCAAGCCGAGCTAGGCGTGGCCTTATCGCGTAGCGCAGGGCAATGGCTGGGCGTTTACGAGCACTTTTACGATAGCAATGCCGGCAGGCTGGATGGTTTTGGCACGCATTATGTGGTGCTTGCTTACACCCTGCAGCTAGATGAAGCTGACATGGCTTTGCCGCTGGGTGAGCAGCATTCTCGTTACCGCTGGGCCAGTAAAGTTGAAATTATTCAAGACACCGCTGTGCACCTGCATTCCCGCGCTTATTTTGAGTAGGCACATTGGTGATGTAAAACCTGAAAACCCAAATCCTGTGTGCTGCAAGGTTTGGGTTTTATTACTTCGAGCAAACAATGACTCATTTAACTTGTTTTAAAGCTTACGATATCCGAGGCAAGCTTGGCACTGAGCTGAATAGCGATATCGCTTACCGCATCGGCCGTGCTTACGGCCAGTTGCTTAAACCTAAGCGTATTGCGTTAGGGGGGGATGTCCGCCTGACCAGCGAAGAGCTGAAGTTGGCACTGGCCAACGGCCTGATGGATGCGGGCTGCGATGTCATTGATCTGGGAATGACCGGTACAGAGGAAGTCTACTTCGCCGCGTTTCATTTAGATGTGGATGGCGGGATTGAAGTCACCGCTAGCCACAATCCGTTGGATTACAACGGCATGAAGCTGGTAAAACGTGGCGCGGTACCGATTAGTGGTGATACCGGCCTGCGTGATATTCAAAAATTGGCCGAATCCGCTGATTTTGCCGCCGTGGCAGAGCGCGGTAGCATCAGCTCGCTATCGGTTCTGAATGCTTATATCGATCATTTAATGGGCTATGTGGATCTATCCGCCTTGCGCCCATTAAAGATTGTTTTGAACGCGGGTAATGGCGCTGCTGGGCATGTGGTAGATGCACTCGAAGCGCGTTTTGCTGCTGCAGGTGTGCCTGTTGAATTTATTAAAGTGCATAACCTGCCCGATGGTACTTTTCCAAATGGCATACCTAACCCGTTGTTACCAGAAAACCGTGCAGATACTGCGAATGCGGTGATTGCCCATACGGCAGATTTGGGGATTGCTTGGGATGGTGATTTTGATCGTTGCTTCTTGTTTGATGAGCGCGGTGATTTTATTGAAGGCTATTATATCGTTGGCCTATTGGCAGAGGCTTTCTTGCAAAAGAATCCCGGTCAGAACATCATTCACGATCCACGTTTAACTTGGAATACCGTGGATGTGGTGCAAGCCGCAGGTGGAGTGGCCATTCAAAGCAAAACGGGTCACGCGTTTATTAAAGAGCGTATGCGGCTAGAAGATGCGGTGTATGGCGGCGAAATGAGTGCTCATCATTATTTCCGCGATTTTGCCTACTGCGATAGCGGCATGATCCCGTGGTTATTAGTGATCGAGCTCATGAGCCGCCGTGAGCAAAAATTATCGGCCATGGTGGAGCAGCGTATAGCGGCCTACCCGTCTTCGGGGGAGATTAATCGCAAGCTGACCGATGCCAAAGCGGCGATTGCACGCGTTTGTGCGGTGTATCAGGCTGCTGCCTTGCTGGTGGATGAAACTGATGGGATAAGCATGGAGTTTGCTAATTGGCGCTTTAATCTGCGCTCTAGTAATACTGAGCCGGTAGTGCGCTTAAATGTAGAATCGCGCGCAGATATGGCTTTAATGCAGCAGCATACCGAGGCAATTTTGCGTCTTTTAGACGCTGAATAAGCGCTTACGAGATGAAAAACGCCCCGAAGTGATTTCGGGGCGTTTTTTATGGCTTAAAAACGATTAAGCCGCTTTACGACGACGTGCTAGTAGGGCAACCAAGCCCAAACCCATCAGAACATAGGTTTCTGGTTCTGGAACTGGCACTGCGTTTACTGTCAGAGTCCCTGTGCCTTTGTAGCCAGAAGTCGCTAGGCCATGAAAGCTAACAGTGTATGAACCTGCGGCTAATACAAAAGACATAATTGGGGTGATGATTTCTTTAGTGCCAGACAAGTTGGTGTAAGACCCCAAGGAAAATGTAGTGATAGGGTTGTTTACCGATGTCAGCACGGCGCTCAGATTACTGATTGTTGAGTCGCTAACTGCTGTTGGGCGAACTGACCACCAGCTAGTTAAAAGTGTTGCTTCAGTTAAATCAAAAGAAAACATTTTAGAAACGGTACCTTTCACTTGAAAAGTAGCCGCACCATCGCCGTCAGCATTAAAGCTAAATGGAACTGAAGGAATAGAAGTGATTGCCGCTTGAGATAAACCAGCGGCGAGGAAAAATGAAGTTGCAACTAACGTTTTAAGTAGTTTCATTAAAAACCCCTGTTTAATATTTGTAATTTATTGTTTGCTAAAATGGTACGGTTTAAAGCTTTTTTATTATACCCATTGGTTTTTTTGTTTAGGTTAAATAAGGTTGGTTTTTTATTAATTTTTTGTATTTTTTCAACAGTTTATCGTTTTTTTTGTAAGTTATAGTTTGAATGGTTGTTAAATGATATTGATTGTGATGTTAGTAAATAATTATATAGTTGTATTGAGGTTTTAAATTAATTAAAAGCATTAAAAGTGGTTTTGTTGTTTTAAATATTTTCTGTGTTATTCAGGCATTCTTTTAAATAAGCAATTGCTTCTGCAGCTAATACGGCTTCTGCGGTAATACTAAATTCGATATGTGGTTCTTGATGTTGGGCGTTGCCATAAGAGGGTAGGCTGCTAAAGGCAACATGAGGATATCGCTGGGTAAAGTTTTGCATCTTGCCAATCAATTCACCTTCTCGTGCGTTGATCATAATGAAAGAGAGTGTTGTTTCTGGGCTGGTATCGATGTAATGCTGATCAAGGATCCAATCTAACATCGGCCATGCCATGCTAGGAAAGCCGGGTAGTAAATAATGTGTTTTTAAAAAACAGCCAGGTACTTGGTTAACCGGATTGGGGATAAGCTGGCTGCCTTCAGGAAAATAAGCCATTTGAATTCGATAAGGGTAAGCAGCTTCTGCAAAACGGTGGGTAATCAGCTCTGCGGCTTCTGGATGCAAGCTCAGTGGCAGCCTTAATGCTTGGGCAAAGGCTTGGCGCGTATGATCATCGGGTGTTGCGCCAATTCCGCCACATGAAATCACTTGATGGCCAGCACTTAGGCTCCGCTGAAAGGCCTCTGCCAAGACTTCTTTATTGTCTGGAAAGTAATAAGCAGCAGCAATTTTATGCCCTCTAGTTTTAAGTGTTTTCAGCATATGCGCAAAGTGTTTATCTTGACGGCGGCCAGCAAGAATTTCGTCACCAATAATAAAAAGATGAAATGTTGCCATGGTGTTTTTTCCTAAAAAAAATAAGAGATATTTAAGGGGTATCTATGTTTGTGTATGCATACTGGGTATTTATGGGGCGTATTTTGGTATTTGTTTGAACTGTACATTTAATTATGCGGCTTAGATGCCCAATATTAGAGGGCTTACTACAAAATATTACTTTGTTCATATGCCGCGCTTGTTTATGATCAATCCTTTCGGAACCCATACTTAATATGCATCATTATCCTTCACCATTATTCGAGCAAAAAATTTGCCCACCCGAGCAATTAGTGGCTCGGCTTGCCTACCTGCCAAGGCCTCTAGTCTTTACCAACGGCTGTTTTGATATTTTGCATCGCGGTCATGTTACCTGTTTGGCTCAGGCTCGCGCCTTAGGGGCGGGCTTGATGGTGGCCATTAATACCGATGCCTCAGTCAAAAGGCTAGGTAAGGGGGATGATCGCCCGATCAATTCAACATTGCAGCGTGCTGCTGTGTTAGCTGCTTTAGAATGCGTTAGCATAGTGACTTGGTTTGATACCGATACCCCGCTTGAGCTGATCTTAGCGGTGCGCCCTGATGTGTTAGTGAAGGGCGGCGATTGGGCGCCGGAGCAAATTGTGGGGAGCCAGCAGGTGCTCGCTTGGGGGGGCAACGTGCATTCCATCCCATTTTTATTTGCAACTTCCACCACCGAAACCATTAAGCGGATACGCCAAAACTGATGAGCACACGTAATAATTTATTGATTGATTTTATTAATGACCTGAGTGATCAGGGCTATTTAAATCCTATCTTTTTTGCGCAAATTGGCCTAATTTTATTAGCGCTGGGGATATCGTGGTGGGTGAATCGCACGGTAAAAAATAGAGTTAATCCTGATCAAAATAGCTGGCATTGGAGGCTGGGCGGGGAGGGCTTATTACGCGCGCTTTTCCCTTTAAATGCCTATTTATTGGTGATGTTATCTGGCGCATTGCTCAAGGTATGGTATGCGCATCCGCTTAAATTAATTGCGCTGGCTAGTGTCTTATTATTGGCAATGGCCAATATTCGTATTCTGGTTTACGTGATTCGCCGTGTGTTTGATGGCGCAGCGTGGGTTATGCGCTGGGAAAAATATATTGCAGGTTTAATTTGGGTTATTTATGCCTTGCATGTGCTAGGTATTTTGCCAGAAGTGGCCGAAGTATTAGATGAAATTAGTTTACCGATTGGTAAAGCGCATATCTCTGTTTTAACCATTAGTCAGGGGTTGTTTTCGGTTGCGGCTACTTTGCTGATTGCCATGTGGATTGGGCGCGAGCTAGAGCGGCGTTTGATGTCCAGCCAAATGATGGATATGAATGTTCGAGTCGTCTTATCCAAAATATCTAGCATCCTGCTGTTGATTTTTGCGATTGTGATTGCTCTGCCACTAGTAGGAATTGATCTCACTGTATTGTCGGTGTTTGGTGGTGCAGTGGGGGTGGGTTTGGGTTTTGGCCTACAAAAAATTGCATCAAATTATTTATCTGGTTTTATTATTTTGCTAGATCGCTCGATCAAAATTGGCGATTTAGTACAGATTGATAATCGCCTAGGCACCATCAGCAGTATTACGGCACGCTATGTGGTTTTGAAATCAGCCGATGGCACTGAGGCTTTGGTGCCAAATGACACCTTAATTACCTCTACCGTGGTGAATCAATCGTATAACGACAAATCGATTTGGACCTCGCTACCGATTCAAGTGGCATACGGTACGGATCTAGATTTTGTTTTAGGATTACTGCGTTCGGTGACGGAAGGCGAGGCCCGTATTCTGACTGAGCCAGCTCCGGGGGCATTTGTTTCCGCCTTTGCAGATAGCGGTATTAATTTAATTTTAGGCTTTTGGCTGGCCGATCCTGAAAATGGCCAACTTTCTTTGCGATCTAGTCTAAATCTAAAGATATGGCGATTATTTCAAGAGCATAAAATTGAAATTCCATATCCACGTCGAGAAGTCACGCTACTTAATCCAGCGGTAATGCAGCCGCCGATTGATGCCGCCTGATTGTTAAGTCTTGCGTAGAATCCACCCTTACAGAAAATAACACAGGCTTATAGCCGTGCTGGAGAAATGAGATGACTTGGCTAAACGGCCTAATTGAGCTGCCTTGGTGGGGCTATATCGTGCTGACACTGGTGTTAACCCATATCACCATTGCCTCGGTAACAATTTTTTTACACCGCCATCAGGCTCACCGCGCTTTAGATTTACACGCAATCCCTAGTCATTTCTTTCGTTTCTGGCTGTGGCTCACCACAGGGCAGATCACTAAAGAATGGGCTTCTATTCATCGTAAACATCATGCCAAGTGCGAAACGGATGAAGACCCACACAGCCCGCAGATTTACGGCATTAAAAAGGTGTTATGGGAAGGCTACGAGCTGTACCGGGCTGAAGCTGCCAATACAGAAACGATGCAAAAGTATGGCCACGGTACGCCGGATGATTGGCTAGAGCGTAATCTCTATAGCAAGTACAATACCTTGGGCCCTGTGCTTATGTTGTTGATTAATCTGTGCTTGTTTGGGGCGAATGGCATCTGGATTTGGGCCATTCAAATGATCTGGATTCCGCTGACTGCCGCTGGCATCATCAATGGCGTGGGCCATTATTGGGGCTATCGCAATTTTGAATGCGAAGATGCTTCAACCAATATTGTGCCTTGGGGAATTATTATTGGTGGCGAAGAGCTGCATAATAACCATCACACTTTTGGTACTTCGGCCAAGCTATCGTATAAGTGGTTTGAGTTTGATATTGGCTGGATGTATATCCGGATTATTGAAACGCTGGGTATGGCCAAGGTGCGTAAAATTGCGCCTAAAATGACCTTAGCCGATGCTGCTAAGCGTGAATTGGATGAAGCCTCTTTGCAGGCGATTATTGCTAATCGTTATGCAATTGCCGCCAATTACGCACGCACATTAAAAGGGACGGTAGGGGTTGAAGTGGAGCGGATGCGCAGCAATGCCAAGCTGCCACAAATCGATTTTGATCCGGTGCGCCAAATGAAAATATGGCTTAAGCAGGATGCTAAGGACACGCCCGTGCGCGATCAGCAAATTCTAGCCAAGGTGCTGGCAGAAAGCACCGTGTTAGAGCAAATCTACCAAATGCGTCAAGAGTTAACACGGCTTTGGGAGCGTTCCACACTATCTCGCCCCGAGCTGGTGAAGCTGCTGCAAGATTGGTGCAATCGTGCCGAGGCCAGCGGTATTGCCGCACTGCAAGACTTTTCTTTCCGACTGCGTACCATGGTTTGATGATATAAAAAGGGCGAACGAAGGTTCGCCTTTTTTGTTATTAGTACACTGTCGCTGGCATCCCGCCCCAGTATAAACCTCCAATTTTGAGATGTAGAGGGGACGAAGTTTCATAAAGAAAACCTTCTTTGTTTATGTTTCCCTTTGGGTTTAAGGTTTGGTCTTTGGTGAGTCGTTTAAGATTTGGCAATCTCGGCGCATTGTGGGATTATTTTTAATGTTATTTAACTCAGGAGTTTTAAATGTCTTCAATTCAACGTTATCACGTCGGCCCGCGTTTATCTGAAATTGTGGTGCATAACAATACTGTTTATTTAGCAGGGCAAATTGCGGAAAATTTAGAGGCCGATGCAAAAAGCCAAACGGTTGAAGTATTGGGCTTTATTGATAAATTACTGGGTGAAATTGGCTCAGATAAACAAAAAATCCTTTCGGTAACGATTTATCTAGCTGATATGGCGGATTACGACGCAATGAATCTTGCTTGGTCAGAATGGGTACCTGCCGGCCATACCCCTTGCCGTGCCACAGTGGAAGCTCGTTTGGCTAATCCACGTTATAAAGTAGAAATGTCGGTAGTTGCCGCGCTTTAATGCCGGGGCATGCCGTGCCTAGCAGCTTGTCGGACTTAGCACTGACTGCAAAAATGCCGGAGTGGTCCATGCTCCACGCATTTTTTCGTTTAAGAGCTTGCTCTTCGTTTTAAAAATGCATGAAATCTGTCTCGAACCGGCTATTTTTTGCGATGGTCGGCTGAGTTCGACAGGCTGCTCGATGAGGAAAAGGGTAAATGAAGCATATTCTATTGGGCTATATCGCGGGCAGGGCGGATTGGTCAGGCTTGCCCTTAGAGCGTGATGCAGCAAGGCTCACGCATATTTGTTATGCCTTCGCCAATATCCATGATGGCGATGTTGTGCTGTTTACGGAGCAAACGCTTGAGCAAAGCCAGCCTCGGGCGGTTGAAGGAATTGCCCATTTGCGCGGCTTACGCTCGCGCCATCCTCACCTTAAATTACTGATTTCGATTGGAGGCTGGGAGGCGGATGGCTTCTCTGATGCGGCGTTGACGCCCAAATCGCGAGAGCATTTTGCCAAATCAGCTATTCAGTTTATGCAATTGCATGGCTTTGATGGTATTGATTTAGATTGGGAATATCCAAGTAATAATATGGCGGGGATTAAATCCCGTGCCGAGGATAAGGCGAATTTCACGCTGATGTTGGCTGAAATCCGCAGGCAATTAAATGCCCTTGCTAAGCGTGAATCACGCTCAGAAGCCTATTTACTAAGTATTGCCGCCGGAGCAGGCCAATACTACTTAGATGGCGTAGATATGCCGGCAGTGGCCGAGCTATGCGATTTCGTTAATCTTATGACTTACGATTTTTATAATGGTTGGGCCAAGCGAGCGGGCCACCATAGCAATCTCTTTAATACCCCGCTTGATCCTGAAGGCGATAGCTGTGCTAAGTCAGTGGCGCTATTTACCGCTAATGGCTTACCCGCAAATAAATTAGTTTTGGGTTGCGCCTTTTATGGTCGCAGCCTGCTTGCCCCCGCTTTGGGAGCGGTTGGCATCGAAAACAGTAATGGCGCGGCCAGCTATGGCAAAATCGTCCACGAGCTGCTTCCTGCTGGTGCAGTAAAACACTGGGATGATGATGCAAAAGCGCCGTGGCTCATGGCTGGCGATCGATTTGTGAGCTATGAAGATGAAGCTTCTATTGCTCACAAAATGGCTTTTGTGAAGCAACAGGGCTTGGCTGGGGCATTTTTTTGGGAATACTCAGAAGACAGAGATGGGGTGTTGATGGATGCGCTGTGGGAAGGGCTGCAATATATGTAGGGTGGGCACCTGTGCCCACCGCTCCAACAGGCACTATTTAAAGATGCTACCGATATTATCCCCAGCAGAAAGAATGTATTTCTGCCCAGAATCTTGCAATGCCTTGCCATCAAAACGATCAATACGATAAATAGTTCCAAACGAGAAGGTAGGGGCGGCGACGCCTGCGCCACCTACTACTTCGGCTCCACGGCGTACATTGTCGGCCATCCAAGATGTTAAGCGCAGATGGTAGGGGTTACGCTGTACTTCACCCACGTGGCAGGCCAGTGCTGCGATTAGATCGGCGGTGTCAGTGGTATTCGTTTCAATCAGCGCATTCGGTGTGGCCATTGCGCGCCAGAATTCAGATTGCACAACCCAGCAGGCGTGGCCGAGTTGAGCCAAGGCATCCAGCAAGAGGTAATGCGTGCCGATATGCACGGCGTGGCCGTCGTTATCGTTTGGTACGACGCACACTGTTGGTTGGTATTGCTTAATCAGCGCGGCGATGACGGCTACTTTTTCGGCCCATGCGACTGGGGCACTGTCGCGTGTTTGGGGGTTAACTGCCATCAAGCCACCAGGGATGGTTTCTTGTAATTCAAAACCAAGCACCTGACAGGCACGATCAAGCTCGGCTAAACGTTCTGGCTGGCGGGGTAGATTAGAGCCAAGCGTAACGGCAACATTAACCACGCGATAGCCGTCTTCACGGGCTAAACGCAGGGGGAGCGCACCAATAATACATTCATCGTCTGGGTGTGGAGCAAACACCATTGCCACGGGGCCAGAGGTGTTTTTTGCCGCGATCGTTAGGCCATCTAATGCACTAAACAGCGGTGCATCTAGTTTCTGTAATTGGGCATCGTGGGCCTTAACCAGCTCGATATAGGGATTGCTCATGCAGTCTTCTCCAATCTTATGATGTAGGGGGCGCGGTATGCCGTGCCTGCGTACTGGTTTTTAATTGTAAGTAAAAATACTTAGTTAGTATAAACTTTTGTAAGTGGAATAGGGGCACCAAAGGTAGCGAGCTTGTGATTTCGCAAAGCGATTTACAGTGTGTTTGTGCCGGGTGGCTTATGCCTAAAGGCAGGCTTACCACCCTAGGAACTCTTCCGTCTTTCAACGTCCCAATTAAAGTACGGCCAATATTTTGCCGTGTACACCGCCAAAGCCACCATTACTCATTACGAGAATGTGGTCGCCATCCTTGGCTATTTTGCGGATGGCTTCAATCAGTTGATCTAAGTCATCAAAGCTTTGCGCACGAGCTCCAAGAGAGGCGAGTGCGTCTTGGCAGCTCCAGCCTAAGTTGGCACCGTAGCAAAAGATGAGATCGGCATCGCTTAAGCAGCCTGGTAGCGCTTCTTTCATGCTACCCAGCTTCATGGTGTTAGAGCGTGGTTCTAGCACGGCCAAAATACGGGCGTTGCCAACTTTTTGACGCAAGCCTGCCACAGTGGTGGCAATGGCAGTAGGGTGGTGAGCAAAGTCGTCGTAAACGGTGATACCCTTGCTACTGCCCTTGATTTCCATTCGGCGCTTCACGTTTTTAAATTCTGCAAGTGCAGCGATCGCTACTTCGGGGCTAACGCCAACATGACGTGCGGCGGCAATGGCGGCCAGTGCGTTCATTTGGTTATGCTCACCGATCAGATCCCAGTGCAGCTCGCCCAATAACTGCTCGCCTAATTTAACTTCAAAGCCATCGTCAAAACATTGCCCAACTCGCCAGCCCGAAGCGCCGCCAAAGTACTCTACTTCGCTCCAGCAGCCTTTATCTAACACTCGCTTTAGGCTGGCTTCTTTACCATTGATCAGTAAGCGCCCAAGGCCTGGTACGGTGCGAACCAAATGATGGAATTGGGTTTCAATCGCGGCTAAATCAGTAAAAATATCGGCGTGATCAAATTCAAGATTATTCAGTACGGCGGTGCGTGGCCGGTAATGCACAAATTTGCTGCGCTTATCAAAGAAAGCGGTGTCGTATTCATCGGCCTCAAGCACAAAAAAAGGTGAGGTGGAGGCCGCATCTTGCTTGGGAACCCCAGGTACTCGCGCAGAAATGCCGAAGTTTTCGGGGATGCCGCCAATCAAGAAGCCAGGCGCTAAGCCTGCGTATTCTAAAATCCAAGCCAGCATGGAGCTGGTACTGGTTTTGCCATGCGTGCCGGCAACAGCCAACACCCATTTATCGCGCAAGAGATTGTCACCAAGCCACTGTGGCCCCGAGGTGTAAGGTAGGCCACGGTTAAGGATAGCTTCCATCAAGGGATTGCCGCGCGTCACCACATTGCCTACTACGTAAAGATCTGCGCCTAAATCAAGCTGCTCTAAGCCCCAGCCCTCGATTAGCTCAATACCCAGCGCTTCTAATTGATTGGACATTGGTGGGTAAACATTTGCATCGCAGCCGGTCACTTTATGACCGCTAGTACGCGCCAATGCGGCAATACCACCCATAAAAGTACCGCAAATGCCAAGGATATGAATGTGCATAGTGATTGAAATTCCTAGGGAATTAAAGGTGTTGTCATAGATTCATCGCTCGTGATTGCGTACAATCATTTTTCCAAATTATTGTGTAATGGCCTTGCCTGTCTATGTCTAATGCATCAGAGTCCGTCATTCCGGTAGAAGTTGCACGGATTGCACTTAAAAAGCTTTCAGAAAGAGGCTTGCCTCCCACCCCAGAAAATTACACCAAATTTTACAATGCGATTGCTACGATTAAATCCCCAAACGCAAAAACTTCGTTTGAAACCTTACAAGCTTGGCAGCTACTGTATAAAGTTGAAGATATTTTAGGCGAAATGGGCGATTCAGCCGAGCAATTGCTGTGTACCTTGGCCGGTGGAGGTGAAGCGATGTCGGCTAGCTTGGGGCAGTTGCAAGATACGCGTCGTGCTCATTTGGAGCTGGGCGCCAGTACTGATGATACACACTTCAAGTTAGAGTCCTTACTCAATAGCATTATTAACTCGACTTCAGAATTGCACTCATCGGTATCGGCATCTAGCGTTGATTTGCAGTCGATCCGTGATTCAATAAGCAATATTGAACAAGATTTAGCTGTTAACCGGCAGATATTAGAGCAAGATGCCTTAACTGGGGCGATGAATCGTCAAGGTTTTGATAATCGATTGGTGCGTGAAGCAAAGTTAGCGCAGCGGCATAATCATCAATTGTCAGCCGCGTTATTTGATTTAGACGATTTTAAATTGGTTAATGATCGCTTTGGGCACGGCGTTGGCGATAATGTATTAATTCATATCGCGGGCTTGGCCAAATCAGTATTAAGAGATACCGATATTTTAGTGCGCTACGGTGGCGAAGAGTTTTTAATTTTATTAGTAGAAACAGATATGAATGGGGCGCGTTATGTATTAGAGCGCTTGCAGCAAATGTGCCGCCGCAATCCATTTATGTATAAACAGCAGCGTTTAGAAATTACTTTTTCAACGGGTATTGCGGCATTACGCAGCGATGAAAATGGCCGTGCCTTGGTGTTAAGAGCGGATGAGGCTTTATATATTGCAAAGCGCAATGGCCGTGGCTTGATTGAAATGGCGGAGTAGTACTAGGCTGCGTAAATCAGCTTGTTTATAAAGAAAATATCGAAACTCGATTACGCCCATTATGCTATGGATACATAGAGTGCTAAATCTGCATATTCCAGCAGCGTTTTGGAGTTTTCGGTGTGTTGTGGGTAACTTTATAGATTGTATTTTGTTTGTTTTAGTACGGTATTTAAATCTGCGGGTAGACGTATTGTCAGGAGGACTTAATGACAAGGCGACCGCCGCAGATGATTAAAAATAGGTACTTAATCACTGAAGCCTCGTTTACGAAGCAAGGGTTGCACCTTTGCGCTGCGGCCACGGAAAGCCAGAAAGCCGCTGGCCGGATCGATTGAATTACCAACGCTATAAATATTGCGATAGAGCCGCTCGGCAGTGGCGGTATCAAAAGCATCGCCGGTTTCGATAAAGGCATCAAAAGCATCTGCTTCTAAAACCTCTGCCCACATATACACGTAGTAGCCTGCCGCGTAGCCATCGCTGGCAAAAATGTGCCCAAAATGTGGCAGACGATGATTAATGCCAACGGCTTTGGGTAGGCCTAAAGCGCTTAATGCTTCGCTTTCAAAGCGGCTGATATCGTGTAGCCCATGGCTTAAATCCATATGGATTTGTAAATCCAAGAGAGCAGAGCCTAGGTAGCGCACAGTTTCAAAGCCCTTATTAAAGAAGCGGGCATTTTGGATTTTAGCCAAGAGTGCATCAGGAATCGCCGCGCCCGTATCAATGTGCAGTGCGTGTTTTTTGAGCACCTCATCTTGCTCGGCCCAGTTTTCGAATAGCTGCGATGGTAGTTCTACATAATCCCGTGCAACATTGGGCCCTGCCAAGGCTTCAAATTCAACATTGGATAGCAAACCATGCAGACCGTGGCCAAATTCATGGAATAAGGTGCGCACATCGTCAAAAGACAGCAGGGTAGCCTGGCCAGTGGGGGCTTTAGAGAAGTTATTATTGTTGATCACAATCGGTAGGATGCGCTCGCCATTGCTACGGCTTTGTGGGCGGAATTCATTCATCCATGCCCCACCTTGCTTGCTGGTACGGGAGAAATTGTCGCCAATAAACAGCCCAATCACTTCTTCATTGCGGCTTACTTCCCAGAGGCGAGCATCTGGATGATACAGCGGCAGGTCAAAGCGCTCGGTAAAGCTGAGGCCAAACAAACGGCCAGCACAATCAAAGGCGGCAGCTAGCATATTCTCCAGCGCAAAATACGGCTTGATTTCAGCATCGTCTAAATCAAAGCGGGCACTGCGCTGCATTTCTGCCAGATAAAACCAATCCCAAGGCTGAATATCCAGTGGCTCGCCCAACTGGGCAGCAAGGGTTTGCAAATCGGCTTGCTCTTCTTTAACGCGGGCTAGTGCGGGCGCCCATACTTTTTGCAGTAGCTCTAGGGCGGCTTGTGGTGTGCCTGCCATCCGATCACTCAGCGCATAATCGGCAAAATGAGTGTAGCCCAAGAGCTGTGCTTGCTCTTGTCGCAAGGCTAAAATACGCGGTGCGATGGGACGATTATCAGTTTTACCTGTGTGCTCACCACGGGCTTTCCATGCGGTATGGGCAAGCTCACGTAAATCTCTACGGCTAGAGTAAGTCAGAAAAGGTACGACCGATGAACGGCTTAGGGTAATTACATGGCCATCAATGTCGCGATCTGCCGCCGCTTGCTTGGCAGAATTAATGATGGATGCTGGCAGGCCAGCAAAATCGTTTTCATCGCTTAAGGCTAAGCGATACTCAGCTTCATCATTTTGTACGTTTTGTGCAAACTGCGTACAAAGGCTGGCTAGCTCTGCCACGATGCTGGCAAAACGCTGGCGCGCTTCACCCTCTAATTGGGCCCCATTTCTAATAAAATTTAAATGAATACGTCCTAATAAACGCATTTGTTCTGTGGATAAATCTAGCTCATGGCGCTGCTGGTAAAGCGCATCCAAGCGCACAAATAGCGCGGCGTTTTGGTAAACCGCATTATTGTGGGCCGCTAATTCTGGGGCTAATACCAGCTCTATGGCTTGTAGCTCGTCGCTCGTTTCTGATGCAGTCAGATTATAAAAAACATTACTCACACGTCTTAGCAAAGCGCCTGCTGCATCAAAGCTCGCCACGCTATTGGCAAAATTAGGTAGGCTGGTTTGCGCTGCAATGGCATTTAGCTCTGCATGATGTTGTGCCATGGCGCTAGCAAAAGCAGGGGTAAAATGCTCTGGCAAAATTTGATCGAATGGTGGCAGGCCATAAGGCGTTTGCCAATTTTGTAATAGTGGATTGCTTGAGATACTCATTGATAGAGGCCTAGTCCGGTGGGGATAATTATTCTATTGCAATGACATATAATTGACTATTGCAGCTGATGGGGCAAAGTATTTTATGTAAATTTGTATTTAAGCCACAGCTTGTTCTTAGCTCAGTTTCATATGATTTCTAAACAGATAGCACGATGTTTTTTTAATCACAACATAATAAATTAGGAGTATTGGTACTTCGCCTGTTTGTGCAATATTTTTTGAGTAATCGGGAAAATTATCGCATCAATGAGATGGGCTAAGTGCTATAAATGCTGCGGCGATCAAATGAAAGAGAGCAGAATGGCATTTTTTTGGTTAGACAATCGATTATATTGACATCAATAGAAAACAATAAGGAAGGATGCGTTGGAGAATAATCAGCTATTACATACTTCGGTGGTCTTATTGGCTGCTGCGGTGATTGCAGTTCCCATTTTTAAGCGATTTAATTTAGGCTCTATCCTTGGTTATTTAGCAGCAGGCGTGGTGGTTGGGCCCTATTTCTTAGGGTTTATTGAAGATCCCGCCGCTGTGCTTGATTTTGCTGAGATCGGTGTGGTGCTGTTATTGTTTGTTTTGGGGCTAGAGCTAAACCCAAAATCATTATGGCAAATGCGTAAAAAGATCATTGGCCTTGGCGGTGCGCAATTGCTGCTTTGTGGCTTGGCCTTGGGCGGCTTGGCAGCCTTAGCGTTGAGTCTTGATTTTAAATTATCATTCTTAATTGGCATTACGTTGGCTTTATCGTCTACTGCGTTTGCTGTGCAATTATTAAAAGAGCGTAGTATGCTAAATCAACCGCTTGGGCGAATTGGTTTTTCTATTTTACTTATGCAAGATTTAGCGGTGATTCCGGTATTACTTGGCGTACAAGCAATGGCTCCTAACGCCAATGGGCATATTGCACCTTGGTGGTTGGGCTTAGTCGCCGTGCTTATTACCCTCGCTATTGGCACCTATTTGCTTAACCCTTTACTTAGAATTGTAGCTAAATATGGCAATTCTGAAGTGATGACTGCGGCAGCATTATTGATCGTATTAGGAGCCGCATTAGGTTTTGAATATGCAGGCTTATCGATGCCGATGGGAGCGTTTATTGCGGGAATAATGCTGGCTAATTCTAGCTTTAGGCATCAATTAGAGGCAGATATTGAGCCTTTTAAAGGTTTATTGCTTGGGCTGTTTTTTATTACTATTGGTACTAGCATTAATCTTAATCTTCTATTCGCTGATCCTTGGGTTTTATTAGCAGGGGCTTTATTGCTGTTACTGGTTAAAACCTCTGTTATTGGCAGTATTATTGCGTATACAGGACAATCTAAGATTCATAGCTTTAGATTGGGTTTGATGTTGGCACAAGGTGGTGAATTTGCTTTTGTGGTGATGGCGCAGGCTTTGTCATTACATATTTTAGATAAGCAATCGACCGAGCAAATAACGATTGTTGTTGGCTTATCGATGGCACTGAATGCCCCGCTGCTAATGTTGTTTGAATCCTTAATTAAGCGTAAAGGAAAAGAGAAGAAAGTTGATTATAGCAATGTAAAATTTGAAACCAATAAAGTTATTATCGCTGGCTTTGGGCGATTTGGCCAAGCTACAGGGCGATTATTAGCGGCTAAGGGTATGCAGTTTACCGCCTTAGATAAAGACCCAGAGCATATTGAATTTTTAAAGAAAGTAGGGCATAAAATTTATTTTGGCGATGCAACGCGTTATGATTTATTAAGAAAAGCTGGTGCTAAGCAGGCTAGTGTTTTATTAATTGCTATTGATAACATTAGCGATTCCCTACATTTAGCCCAAATGGCAAAGCGTAAATTCCCGCATTTAACGATTATTGCCAGAGCGCACAATCGTACCCATGCTTTGTCTTTAATGGATTTAAATGTTGATGTGGTGATTCGTGAGGTATGGGAGAGCAGCTTAACAGCTGCGGAGCATACTTTACTCGCCTTAGGCTATGCTCCGGCTCACGCTGAGCGAATGATTGATATTTTTCAGCGCCATGATGAAGCGTCTTTATTAGAGCAATTGGAGCATAAAGATGATATGCCGGCCTTAATGGCATTGGCTAAAGAAAACCGTAAGCAGATGCACGATCTGTTTATGGCGGATAGAAATGTTTATGCAAGTGAAGAAGCAAAAGTGACGGATCAATGAGCAAGCAGAGTTGGGATATCTTTTGCCGCGTGGTGGATAATTACGGTGATATTGGTGTGTGTTGGCGATTAGCACGGCAATTGTACGCTGAATACGGCTTTACCGTGCGGCTGGTAGTGGATGATTTAGCCAGCTTTAAGCGTATTCAAAACGATATTGCCCTTGATCAAAGCCAGCAGCACTGTCGCGGCGTAGAAGTATTGCACTGGCGCGAGCCTGCTATTGAGTTAGAGCCCAGTGATGTAGTGATTGAGGCCTTTGCTTGCGATTTACCCGCTAGCTATATCGCCGCGATGAAGGCCACGCCGGGGGATCGTGTGTGGCTCAATTTGGAATACCTTTCTGCCGAAGATTGGGTGATTGGCTGTCATGGGCTGCCATCCCCAGCGCAAGGCTTGCCTAAGTTTTTTTTCTTTCCTGGCTTTGTTGATGGCACGGGTGGGGTCTTGGGTGAGCGGGTACAGCGGATGGCAAGGGCCGAATGGACGGAGGCGGATGCTGATGCGTATTTGGCGCAGTGGCAAATGCCGCAGGTGAACGCCATAAAGATTTCATTATTTGCCTATGCAAACTTTGCTATGGCCGAGTTATTACAGCTTTGGCAGAGTTCAAGTGTGCCGGTGCAAGTGTTTATGCCAGAAGGTTTGTTGCTGCCTTTGATCAGTGCCGCGCTTAGGCAGGATCTGTGCGTTGGGCAAACTATCGTATGTGGATCGCTAACGCTTACGGTGCTGCCGATGCAATCGCAAGATGATTATGATCGGCTGCTATGGAGCTGCGATCTAAACTTTGTGCGCGGTGAAGATTCCTTTGTGCGGGCGCAGTGGGCTGGTTTGCCTATGATTTGGCATATTTATCCGCAAGATGACGACGCGCATAGGGTGAAATTAGATGCGTTTTTGACGCATTATTTAGTCACTTGTCCACGTGAAGCGGCGCTAGTTTTAAATGCATTTTGGCAGGTGTGGAATCATGGTGGTGATCTGCAGGCCGCATGGTATAAGCTTCTGCCCGCCTTTCCTAGCCTTAGGAGCCACGCTCATGGCTGGGCAGAGCAATTATTACTGCGAGGGGATCTTGCCACTAATCTGGTCAAATTCGTCAATAGCAAGGTAAAATACGGCGTTAAATTTTAACCATCATCTTAAGCTCTAGGTAAACACCGCAATGGCAATTAAAACCGCACAAGAAGTTCGCGTTGGTAACGTAATCATGGTTGATGCTCAACCTTGGGTCGTTCAAAAAACCGAATACAGCAAGTCTGGCCGTAACTCTTCTGTTGTAAAAGTAAAAGCAAAAAGCTTGCTGGGCACTTCTGCTTCAGAAAACGTTTACAAAGCGGATGAAAAATTTGAAGTAGTGACATTAGATCGCAAAGAATGTACTTACACATACTTCGCTGATCCAATGTATGTATTTATGGATACTGAGTTCGAACAGTACGAAATAGAAAAAGATAATCTGGGCGAAACATTAAACTTCATCGAAGACGGCATGCAAGATGTTTGCGATGTAACCTTCTACGAAGGCAAAGCTATTTCGGTTGAAATGCCTACCACCATCGTGCGTGAAGTGGTTTACACCGAGCCAGCAGTTCGCGGCGATACATCAGGTAAAGTAATGAAGCCAGCGCGTCTGGTAAATGGCTTTGAATTGCCAGTTGCTGCATTTATTGAAATCGGCGACAAAATCGAAATCGACACACGCACCAATGAATTTAAAAAACGCGCTTAATCGCCGTTTATAATCAAATGAGCCACCTTTACGAAGGTGGCTTTTTTTATGCTTGAATAAATAAAGTATCTGAGAAATTGGCTTGCAATAGCTATAGTGGTATTAGCCTTATTGGATATCACTCTTTATGACTATGCCCCCTATCCCCCCCGACGAGACCGAGCGCTTGCATCTTTTACATGCTTTAGAGCTGCTTGATAGCGAGGCAGAGCCCGCTTTTGATCTAATTACACGCTTAGTTTCTCAAATCCTGCATGTGCCTATTGCCTTGGTTTCTTTGGTTGATGAAAACCGGCAATGGTTTAAATCTCGAGTAGGGCTAGATGCTACAGAAACTCCGCGTGAGTTCGCTTTTTGCGCTCATACCATTATGAATAGAGAGCCTATGCTTGTGCAGGATGCCACGCAAGACGAGCGCTTTGCGGATAATCCTTTGGTCACTGGGCAGCCCAGTATTCGTTTTTATGCAGGAATGCCGATTCGAAGTGCTGGCGGTTTAGCCCTTGGTACGCTCTGTGCCATTGATTCAAAGCCCCGCATTCTCACGCCAGATGAAGTGAGTATTTTGATTGCTCTCACTGACTTGATTAATAAAGAAGTACAAATGCGTGAAGCCGTGCTACTGACACGCAGCCAGATGAGTTATTCAGAGAAAAAAATTGAGGCGGGTGAGGCACGATTCCGTACTGTATTTGAGCGAGCCGGGGTGGGTATTGCCTTGGTTGCACCAGATGGCAGTTGGATTAGTATGAATGAAGCGCTTTGTCAGATTGTTGGTTATAGCAAGGCTGAATTACTCCAGCTCACATTTCAGGATATGACTTATCCAGAGGATCGTGACACGGATCTTCATCTTTTACAGCAGCTAGTGGCTGATAAAATTGATCGTTACCAGTTTGAAAAGCGCTATATCCGTAAAAACGGTAGTACGGTATGGGTGAATTTGGTGGTGACCAAGTATGTGGGCCAGAAGGGCGAGCTTGATTATTTTGTATCGATTATTAAAGACATACAAGATAGGAAAGAGGCTGAAGAATCACTTGTAGCTTTACAGGTTTCTTTGGAAGTACGTGTGCGGTCTCGTACTCATGATTTACAAGAGGCGAATGAAAAACTTTCTTTAGCCATGGCTCAGCAGCTGCAATCAGAGTTAGCTTTGCGTAAACGTGAAGCCGAATTAAGCATGGTGATTGAAAGTGCCAATGATGCTTATGTATGCACGGATCAAGCAGGCGTCATCATTGAGTGGAATCATCAGGCTGAGCAGACTTTTGGCTGGAGCGCGTCAGAAGCCATTGGCTGTGCCCTAGATGAATTGATTATTCCCCCAGAAATGCGTGAGGCTCACCGAGCAGGGATGAAGCGTTATCACGCTTCTGGTGAGCACAAGGTGCTTAATCAGCGGCTAGAGCTGATGGCCTTGCGGCGTGATGGGAGTGTGTTGCCTACAGAGGTTAGAGTTCGTGCTTTACATATTGAAGGGCACGTTATTTTTAGTGCTTTTTTGCATGATATTACTGAGCGCAAGCAGGCAGAATTAAAGCGCGAACATGAGGCTGGGCACGATGCGCTGACTGGTCTACCTAATCGGCGAACGTTGTTTGAGCTGATTCCACATGCGATCGCAAGGGCAAATCGTCAGCGAATTCCTCTGGCCATTGTATTTCTTGATTTAGATGGCTTTAAAGCTGTAAACGACACTCAGGGGCATGAAGCAGGCGATGCTGTTTTATGTGCAGTTGCCCAGCGTTTGCGCGAAAGTGTGCGGGATACAGATACCGTTGTACGCTTGGCTGGGGATGAATTTACGTTGATTTTAGAGTTTTTAAGTGGGGGTGTTCAGGATGCGCGGCTATTGGCAGAAAAGCTGCTGTTGCGTATTCAGGAACCCATTTTCATTGGAAAGAATACCGCACATGTGAGTGCCAGTATTGGTATTACGCTTTATTTTCCGGGCTCTGAAATAACACCGAATCAATTAGTCAGTACTGCCGATGCCGCAATGTACGAGGCTAAGCGAGCGGGTAAATCGAGAGTGTGTGTGCAATAGCTTTCTGCAAAATATCATGGCTTAGTATTTATTGGCTAAGCTTTAGGGTAGGGCTAAAAACAGCTCTACCCTAAGCCATGATTACTTCAACATCTTCCACAAAAAGCTGTATTCCAGCGCAGTCATGTCGGCTTTCTGGCTGTTGTCTGCCGCGCCAGCATGGCCGCCTTCCATATTTTCAAAGTACCACGCCGATTTAACGCCCTCGCTTTGCATTTTGGCCATCATTTTACGCGCGTGTCCTGGGTGGACTCGATCGTCGCGGGTGGAGGTGGTAAACAGAATATTCGGGTATTGCGTCTTGGCCTTGATATTTTGATAAGGCGAGTATTTGCTGATGTAATCCCACTCGGCAGGCACATCCGGATTGCCATATTCGCCCATCCATGAAGCCCCTGCCAGCAGCTGATTAAAGCGGCGCATATCGAGGAGCGGCACTTGGCAAACCACTGCGCCAAATAAATCTGGGCGCTGCGTCATCATTACCCCCATCAAGAGCCCGCCATTGCTGCCGCCCATAATGCCGAGCTTTTTAGGCTGGGTGATTTTCTTGGCAACGAGGTCTTCTGCCACGGCGATAAAATCATCGTAAGCTTTTTGGCGATTTTCTTTAAGCGCAGCTTGATGCCAGCGCGGGCCAAACTCACCGCCGCCACGAATATTGGCCAGCACATATACGCCGCCTTTTTCTAGCCATGCCTTACCTACCCCTGCCGAATAATATGGCGTGAGGCTGACTTCAAAGCCACCGTAGCCATAGAGTAGCGTGGGGGTATTGGCATCGAGTTTTAAGTTTTTAGGCTTGACGATAAAGTAAGGAATACGCGTGCCATCTTTAGAAACGGCTTCGTTTTGCGCGATTTCCATACTACTAGCGTCAAAGAAAGCAGGGCGCTGCTTCAGTAGCTCTCGCTCATCGTTGCCTGCATGGGCAAGGTAGAGTGAATCCGGGGTAAGGAAATCGGCATGGGTAAAGAAGTAATCATCCGTGCTATCCGCATCAATGGCCGTTGCACCGATCGTGCCAAAAGCAGGCGCATTAATGGCGCGTTGTGACCACAGCCCATCTTTAAAGCGCCATTCAGTTAGACGGCCTTTTACATTGTCGAGCGCTTCAACGATCAGAAAGCTTTTGGTGGCGGTGGTGCCATTGAGTGCTGTGGTTGGGCTTGGGCTAAAGAGCTGAGTAAATTGACGCTCGCCCGCTTGAAACTTTTCAAAATCACTGGCGATCAGGCTGCCGCTAGGCCAAGTTTTGCCGCCAATCGTCCATGCGGATTTCAGCGTGATCAGGATCTGTGGGCCAAAGAAGCTGATATTGGCGTCGTCTGGCACCGCAATGCGGCTGAGTTTTTCGCCGCTGCGTAAATAGGTTTCATTGGTATAAAAGGTAACGCCACGGCGGATAATCTCGCGGCGGTAGCCTGTCTCTTCGGCCACAAAGGCAGAGACAGAAATATCTGTTTTTTGCCCTTCATAAATTGTTTTAGCGGCGCTCAGCGGCGTGCCGCGTTGCCAAAGTTTAACGATGCGCGGGTAGCCTGAATCAGTTTGGCTGTCTTTGCCAAAATCGCTAGCTACAAACAGGCTATCTTTGCCCTGCCAGCTCAGCTCTGATTTAGCCTCAGGCAAACTAAAGCCGTCTTTTACAAAGGTTTTTTTATTTAAATCAAATTCACGTACTTCTACCGCATCGGCTCCGCCGCGTGAAAGGCTAATTAAACATCTATCGTATTGGGGATAGCGGCAGTCTGCGCCCTTATAAACCCAATTGACGCTTTCGGCTTTGGCCAAGGCATCTAAATCTAATACGGTTTCCCAGTTTGGATTGGCTGTTTTATAACTCGCCAAGGTCGTGCGCCGCCAAATACCACGCTGATGATCGCCATCGCGCCAGAAATTATAAAAATAGCTGCCCATTTTATTTACATAGGCAATACGCTCTTTAGAATTAAGTATATCCAATACTTGATTTTTAAGCGGAGCAAAGCCCGCTTCTTTTTCTAGCATGCCGTGGCTAATGGCATTCTGCGCCTTCACCCAATCTAATGATTTTTTACCACCTACATCTTCTAGCCACTCAAATTGATCGCTGGCGGCATTAGAAAGTAGGCTGGCGCTGGCCAGTGCCATTGAAAGTAATACTTTTTGCATATTCTTCCTTACTGAAATCAATGATTAAACAGATGGGCAGGCGAGCTTGCGCATATATGCCATACGGGTCGGAAAATATAGCATACTTGCCTAAGGCAGGCGGGGATTCAGCAATAAGTGGTATCTGTGTGCGTTTTGTAGATACTCTGTTCAAAGTCCAGCCTTTTTAAACTAAAACTTCAGTATTTTTACAAGGCATTGCATAGAAGCGTGTGTTGTCGAATGGCTCGTTATGGGTCAGCATGCCGTGTAAGGCGTGAA
>Ga0247722_10000342_pt1 | contig 29621 bp, 3 predicted proteins | sample MSEWelMarce3H_FC_FD_189094 | JGI IMG/M metagenome (GOLD analysis project Ga0247722, IMG submission 189094) | Subsurface sediment microbial communities from gas well in West Virginia, United States - MSEEL Well Study Marcellus 3H_FC | ecosystem: Environmental > Terrestrial > Deep subsurface >... | reverse complement strand
TTATTATTTCTTCTGGTTCAAAGTATCCTTGATATAATGAATCACTAACAATTTCAGATAATTCTGCATTGGTATGATCCACTATTGCAGGCACTCTAGTATAGGAATTAAAATTAATATAAAACGTATATTTTGTATTGGCTGTGAGTGACCCAACATTAGAAATGCCGTATGCGCGTATCGATGAATCTGTGTATATTTTTATGTACGGAACCGTAGTAGTATTATATACTTTCAGATTCACACGTATATATGTGAGCATTCCTGCAGTCGAAGAAACGGTATTCGGAGATACAGACCATTTTATCTTATTCCGAACATTTGGTTCTACACTAACCCACTCGCTAGTGTTTTTATAATACCACCCATTGAACCCGTATCTCGATACCGGAATACTCATCGGCGGCGAATAAGGCGTATAATTATTGGAAGAATCAAACGGGATATTTATTGACTTCACTGAATACGCAAATGTATTTGGAAACATCTCACTGTCTACCACTGGAATATTCAAATTCGTAACATCATTTTTTAATATAATTTTCATATTGTAAACTCGGGCAGCAATCGCAGCTACGCCAGTAACTGTATGCTGATTTTCAGCAGGATTAATCGTTATCGATATATTAAATGAATCATTCTCAATCAATGGAACACTCTGAATATCTGACGTATCCGAAATCGAAGAAAACCGGTTTTTACGTAATCCGGCAATCTGACGAATCAATTCTCTCGTGATATTCGTATTTGTATTGTGCGCGTTAGTTAAATAATGGTTACCACTATTATCAATCGGCATCGTTGCATCACTTGATGTGATTGATATATCCTGTAATTTATTTTCGATTTCATTTCGTATCACTTCACCGTGATATGCTAGATTTTCCAATAAGTCAGACTCATTATTAAAAAGATCAACACCGTGTATAGTATTAAATAATTTATAAGCAATATACCTAGTAAAATCGTGTTTAAGTAATGACTTATTTGAATCGAACATACCAGTTGTACCCATCATACCTGACGCGCCACTCACATCAATCATCGAATGCGATGGATTCAATTTAGCCGATAATGGTAACTTATTCTTGAATACATAATAACGGATATCATTTGCTGATAAATCGTCCATATCAAAAGAATCTGTTTGAAACTTGAATACGTTACGCATATCATCGAGCTTCACATAAAGTATGGATGTAGCATCAGAATATGGAAGTTGATTCACACTTGATGCAACTGTTCCTGATACATCCATTATTATCTCACTATTTAATGAAGTCAATGTGAACGAGATATTCTGCTGTTGGGTATTATAAATTGAAAGTGTATTACTCACAACTGAACCACTTGCGCGTGAAAGGGTCGCTTCTTGTGAAGCAGTAAATGTTACAATACCAGTAGAAACCATCGTTATTTGTCCGGTGACCGAATCAATCGTAGCAACGTTCGTATTATTCGACGAATACACGATTGGCGCATCACTATTACTAGTTGGATATGTCGTTGGAAATATAGGATCAGTATCAATTGTTAATCGAACATAGGGTACGCGAAAAAGAGATTGTGATAACGTATTCGGCTCAAGAGTAACACCCGCAATTGACCCAACAAACAATCTGTATTCTTTTCCAAAAGTATCAACCAATATTTCGATTGTTTCATTTGTGGACGCCTTCTTAATTGTAGTTCCGACAATGTAGTATCGCACGTTATTGATTTGAAAGTATTCACCATCACTAATCGGGAGATAAAACGCGTCAGAATTACTCGCGTCATTGATTGGGATGTTCGTTAGCGGTGCGGTAGGCGAAGTGGAAGTTTCCGGAACAATTATTTTAAATACAGCTGTTTCAATATTGGGCATTTGCAGAATGGCTGAAGTATCAGTGATAACAGACAATACTACTGCGCTTGAAGCTTCTTCAATCTGCACCTGTTCAATTTCTCGGTTGTTCGTATTTTTCAACAATTGTAATTTCTGAACCGGTGCGAATTCAATACCTGTTATGTTTGCACCACTTATGTTGGCGTTTGTGAAGTTCACGCCAGTAATATTCGCACCTGATAGATCGACATTTGTTAATGTTGCGCCTGAAAATGTTGCGCCGGAAATATCTGCGCCAGCGAGAGATGCGCCAGTCATTGTCGCGCCTGCGAATGACGCACCTGATACATTTGCGCCGGTTAACGTCGCACCAGTCATTGTCGCACCATCAAATGATGCGCCTGATACATTTGCACCGGTTAACGTCGCACCAGTCATTGTCGCACCATCAAATGACGCACCTGATACATTTGCACCAGTTAACGTCGCACCAGATAGAGAGGCGCCATCAAAAGTCGCACCAGATATATTTGAACCGCTTAAATCAACATTTGTTAATGTGGACCCACTGAATGAACCACCCGAAATGTCTGCTCCGGCAAATGACGCACCAGACAATGATGCACCATCAAACGACACACCAGTTAATGTCGCACCAGCCAAGGATGCTCCAGATAAATCAACACCGTTGAAATTCTGTGTTTCAGGATCTATAACTACATTTTCGAGAGAATTTCCCGCACCACTTACTGATACAACACACGAAACATTACTCGGTGCATTATATAACGCACTTGCCGCCTGTGAAACAATTATCGTGGCTTGACCTGCCTTTTTAAATGTTACTAATCCACTTGACGAGTCAACAGTTAAAACGAGCGAATTCACATCAGATAATGCATAGGAATATACCCCGTTACTCGCACTTGTGGGCGATAATGTTATAGGTGCATTCACTACGCTATATGAAAGATCCGCGGGAATTCCACTAATTGTAGTATTTGCCTTTGTGACTTCGAGACTCCACGTAATATTAAAGGGGCTTGTATATTTACTTGAATTTGCTTGACTCGCAGTTATTGTCGCAGTTCCAACAGAATAGATAGTTACTTCACCTGAAGTTGTATTTATTTGGGCTACCCCTGAATTATCACTTTCATATGTTATCGTCCCATCACTCGCACTCGTTACTGCTAGATAAAATGTATCATTGCTATAAATTTTCGTTATACTCGCATTTGTATACGGTGCGCTTTTGACTAATGTTGCTATTCTACGATTAATAATGAGATTTGATGATACATCTAACGCCGCCTGGTATTTATCTGTTGCAGTTTGTCTTGCTGTGATCGTAATATCACCCGCTATATGAATGGTTACTTGGCTTGTTGTTGCGTTTATTCTTGTGATTGACGCGACGGTTTCGTCACTACTAATAAAGACAATATCTGTTGTAGAATTTGTGCTACTAGCGGATACATTAAATGTTGTAGAGTTTGGATCATATGTTTTTGTTATTGTTGAAGTGAAATTAGCACCTCTTGTTATCGTGTTACTCGCAAGTGCAACAGTCAACGCCCAAGTAACGCTACCAGCAGTGTATTGGGGTGTCTCTGTTTGGGACGCGGTGATCGTGGTTGGACCGCTTTTCAGCACAGTAACCAAGCCAGTGGATACATTCACCGTCGCAACAGTAGGGTCGCTACTATAATAAGAAACAGCACTGTCGACACCGCGCGAACTGGTTGCAGCTACGCTAAACGATAAGTCGGGCTCATAAGTTTTGCTTATATTACCATTGATATCAAAATAATCACCAGATACGCGGGTTATTGTAGTTGTAGCACGGTTCACAGTAATCAATGCACTATCAATCGATGATGCGGCATATTGGTCGGTTTCAGCCTGTGTAGCTCTAATTGTGAACGTGCCGTAACCAACGAGTGTGATCTCACCGGTAGAATCACTGATTGTAGCCACGTTAGAAACATCGGTGATAGTTGAATAAGTAATCGCACCGCCATTCGCATATGTAACCGTAGGTCGCGTATATGTAACTGCCTGCCCAAACACAACGGGTGAAGTAATAGCGATGTTTTGGGCAGTCCAAGAATTTGTTCCGAGTGAAACGGTTAATGCCCAAGTAGCACTACCAGCAGTGTATTGGGATGTCTCTGTTTGGGACGCAGTGATTGTGGTTGGACCGCTCTTCAGCAGAGTAACCAAACCAGTGGATACATTCACCGTCGCAACAGTAGGGTCGCTACTATAATAAGAAACAGCACTGCCGCCACCACGTGAACTGGTTGCAGCTACGCTAAACGATAAGTCGGGTTCATAGGTTTTGCTTATATTACCATTGATATCAAAATAATCACCAGATACACGGGTTATCGTCGTTGTAGCACGGTTCACCGTAACTGAGCTACTATCAATCGATGATGCGGCATATTGGTTGGTCGCAGCTTGCGTAGCTCTAATTGTGAACGTGCCGTAACCAACGAGTGTGATCTCACCGGTAGAATCATTGATTGTCGCAACGTTGGAAACATCTGTAGTTGTTGAATAAGTAATCGCACCGCCATTCGCATATGTAACCGTAGGTCGCGTATACGTAACTGCCTGCCCAAAAACAACCGGTGAAGTAATAGCGATGCTTGGTGAAGTCCAAGGATTGTTTCCTAGTGAAACGGTTAATGTCCAAATAACGCTACCAGCAGTATATTGGGATGTCTCTATATGAGAAGCGGTGATCGTGATAGGCTGATTCGGAACAGTTACTTCTAATACAGTAACCTTTCCAGTCGAAGAATCAATAGTTGCATATTGAGAGTCTGCATTGCTTATAGAATATACAACGGTAGTTCCACTTGGAGATAATGCAGAAACATTAAACGATAAGTCTGGTGTATAGGTTTTGCTTATAGAACCACTGAAATATTCATCCGAAGCGCGGGTTATTGTAGTTGTAGCACGGTTGACCGTAATCAAGGCACTATCAATCGATGATGTTGCATATTGGTCGGTTACCGCTTGGGTAGCTCTAATTGTGAAGGTGCCGTAACCAACGAGTGTTATCTCACCAGTAGAATCATTAATTGTCGCAACGTTGGAAACATCTGTAGTTGTTGAATAGGTAATCGCACCGCCATTCGCATATGTAACCGTAGGTCGCGTATACGTAACTGCCTGCCCAAAGACAACAGGTGAAGTAATAGCGATGTTTTGGGCAGTCCAAGAATTTGTTCCGAGTGCAACGGTCAATGCCCAAGTAGCACTACCAGCAGTGTATTGGGTTGTCTCTGTTTGGGACGCGGTGATCGTGGTTGGACCGCTTTTCAGCACAGTAACCAAACCAGTGGATACATTCACTGTCGCAACAGTAGGGTCGCTACTATAATAAGAAACCGCACTGCCGACACCGCGTGAACTGGTTGCAGCTACGCTAAACGATAAGTCGGGCGTATAGGTTTTGCTTATAGAACCGCTGGAATATTCATCTGAAGCGCGGGTTATTGTCGTTGTAGCACGGTTCACCGTAATCAATGCACTATCAATCGATGATGCGGCATATTGGTCGGTCGCAGCTTGGGTAGCCCTGAATGTTACTGTTCCTGCGCCAACGAGTGTGATCTCACCGGTAGAATCATTGATTGTCGCAACGTTGGAAACATCTGTAGTTGTTGAATAAGTAATCGCACCGCCATTTGGATATGTAACCGTAGGTCTCGTATATGTAACTGCCTGCCCAAAGACAACCGGTGAAGTAATAGCGATGTTTTGGGCAGTCCAAGGGTTGTTTCCGAGCGCAACAGTAATTACCGACGAGATAGATCTCGCACTGTATCTATCAGTTTCTAATTGAAATGCGGATAAAGTAGTCTGTCCTTGTTTCAAAATAGTAACTATACCAGATGTAGTACCGATAGATGCAACCGTCGGATCAGAACTAGCATAAGACACAGCCGTTCCTCTATTACTCGTTACATTAACTGTATATGTATTATAGCTAGGATCAAAAAATGCGATAATAGATGCATTAAAGTTTGAAACTCGTGTTAATTGCGTTACTATTTTGGGATTAATTGTTAAATCCGCAGATTTGGTCGCTGATAAATATTCAAACGATGTTGGCTGAGTCGCAGTTATAACTGTAGAAGTAGAAGGAGATACCAATGTAACAATGCGCTGATTGGTTGGAACAGATACAGTTATACTGGAAATTGTTCCGGGCATAGCTTCACCTGATGCATTTATCCAGCCACCTATCGTGACTGGTCCTTTTCCAATAACTGTACCGGCAACATTTATAACACCAGTCTGCGTTGTGTTATCCGAAAGTTTTCTTAATGTGAACGTAATCGTAGTTTTATTGCTTTGAATAACATTTAATGCATATTGAACACCAGTAGTATTACTCACAGTAATGTTAGGAACATCTGTTGCAGCCGTTGACCACCCCCAATGTAATGCTTGACCATGGGATATCCATAAACCCCAACCGCGACCTGTATGGATAGAATTATACATATCGCCAATAAAGGGTCGATACCAAGTTCCAGCTGTAACCGTAAAACTTATATCCATTGACCAATTGTGAAGGTTTTCTAATACAGGAAAATCATAGGTAGTTAATACTGGTGTTGTGATAGGTCCCTGTATAGAATATATTGTTTTAGTGGTGGCTGCGCCGGTTGTTATTACTGCAGTTGAATTGTTCACACTGTAATTAAAATTACTAAAATTATTTGAAGAAGGATCAATAAATGCGAACGAGTTATCATATATATAATAAATACCGTTTTTAGGTCCTAATTTCATATCGGACATTTGCGTTTGAAATCCAATTGTATTAGAAACCCAGCTCGCAGCCGGAGATGCAAAATTAGTTAATGTACCAAATTGCCTAGTCGATGTGCTATCTACTACCGTTCCATATGATCCCCAACCTCTTCCATCACCTTGGTTTAATTTCCAATACCCCTTTAATCCTGTTTCATTTCCGATTAAACGGCGACGATAATTTTCAGAAATTTGTGTTAGTGTACGAAGCACATTCCATATACGAACATCGGATATTGAACCTTGAAAATTACGGTCAGTTTGTGAATTTATTTGTCCTGCGTCACTTCCAATCAATATAGGAATACTTGTATAGTGTGTTGCAGATGTTGCACCAATATTTGCATCAGTTGCACTATTTATCAACACACCATCAACGTATAGTGAAACTGTTCCAGTTGATGATGTGTATGTACCTGCGACATGATGCCATTGTCCATCGTTATAGTTCAATAAACCAGAATTAATATATACTCCTAAATTCACATTCCCGGAAGTAACACCGAACCCAACAGCTCCATTAACTGTACCGGTTGGTATATAAGTACCAACCATATATAGAGAAAATTGAGATGAGTTTATTTGCCCACCACTAATATTTCTGGTTACTAAACTTGGAAACCTTTTAGTTTGCGGAGATGCATTATTTGTTTTAAACCAGCACTCAACAGTCATTGTATTACGGAACGTGGATTCATTCGCCCACGTGGGAATTCCAAGACTAACATAATCATCAACACCATCAAACTGAAGAGCAGTTACAGAGGTGCATCCAGTTAGAATTGCGCCGGTGAAAATTGCTCCTGGGATTAAATCAATGCTTGGATAAGATATAAATGCATTTGTTAAATTCGCATTTGTGAAATTACAATTTGTTAAATTCGACCCACGTAAATCAGCATTTGTAAGATTAACACCTGAAAAATTCACGCCAGAGAAATCAGTGAAAGTCATATTGGAAAGAACATACTTCCAATCGTATATTCTAGACGTGAAGTATACAGTGGTTAAATCCATCGCATTTGATTCTAGAATCCAATTACCGCCACTAGACGAACTACCAGTATTATCATTTGATGCGCGTATGGTTATATTATGTTTAATCTCTAATGTATCGATCACGTATTTCCATTCGGGTTTTGAATATAAAGCGCAAGCCATTAAATCAAAGGTTTCCATATGAAAATTGGTTTTCATCAACTCTATAAATGCGGAAAAATCCGCCCACGTGTGTAATTCACTGTCGTCAACATCAACATTTAATAGTGTAGAATATACAGCAAAATTATCGATTAATTTATAACCATCGGATACTTTACTTGAATGTTGGATTATACCGATAACATTAAAGTGAATGATAGATGTTTCAGAAACTTCGCCGGCAGTTTTTGCTAATTCATATATCTCATCTAGATGATTTATATAGACATACGGTTGTGGTATATATTTATATTCATACGTTGTAGGTTGTGGTTCTTGTGATACATTATAAGAGATAGATGGGACATTATAACTAGAATCAGAACCATACATACCATTAACTTGTATATCTTCTACGTGATGATTTACTAGAGATATCTCTCGTCTGCACCTTTGAAAGAATACCGGCGGTATTATAGTATTCACTTGTGCTTCCAAAAGTGGTTCTTGTTCAGCTGAAGAAGAAGAAACCCAAGCTGGTATGAGATTTGAACACGCGTCCAAATGTGGTTCATCCGAATAATATGACCAAGCTGTTGCGAGATTAAAAGATACATCAACGTAATTATTGGCGTTTACGATAGTCATACTTGGGTCTACTACTGGAATAGGTGATGGTCCATTTAATGTATAGGATAAATGCTGTGAATATAATGTGGACGGCAAAAGTTGAATCGCGCTTATGTCTAATTCCTCACACGGATTATGATTGTTCGAACTGTCTGATGTCGTCGATGCAGATGGGTCAATTGCTGCATTCGAGATATCGCCACAATTATTTGTTGTTGGCGGTTCTAAATAATAAAAATTATCTTGAATATAACGGTTTTTGTCGTTTAAAAATCTTATCTTAGATAAGATGGTATCTGTAGTATCGTGATAATAATTGAAAACAATACAATATGTATCATTATTTACGGATCGTATGATCGATGTAGAATCTTTCACACGACTATCTATCAATAGTAATTTTCTGTTCATCACGGAATTATTAATATTATCGGAATGAGCACTTGAATCGCTCATCTATTATTGATAAGTATGTAGTATATATTATTTATATATTGTTTATCTTCCTAAAATAATAAACGATATAATAGATTATTAAATATTAATCATAGAGTGGATTAAGAAGTGCGTACATCACCAGGATAGTTGGGAACGTTTGTGGCGCTGTCTGTGACTTCTACGTTAGAAGGGTTCCCCTTCACCAGAAGCTTAATGTGATAGACGCGATCTTCAATAGTACCGACGCCAGTAAGATCATTTTGATTAGCTGCCGCCTTAACAGTAACTTTAAAATACAAAGCATCATCGACTTGAAAAGGCATCGACTGGATGGCGTTTGAATTAGAGATATCTGTTGAAAACCGCGCAGGAGCAGAAGCCGCAAGTTGTTGCATTATAATGCGACCAAGATTTTTACTTCCAGTAGTAGCATTAGTAAGATATTTACTGCCGGTACTTCCAGAGAGATCCACAGTATCTTCACCGGAAACTCCAATATTCGTGAGTTTGGTGTTAATACCAGTCTTAATAGTGTGTCCGTGTCCAACGATGTTTTCAAGTAATGCAGTTTCATTGCTGAACAAGTCGACACCGTGAACAGTATTAAAGAGTCTTAGCGCTAAATAACGAACAAAATCGTGCTTAAGTAAACAACGGTCATCTTCATATCCAGAACCAAGTGCGCCGGTAGCACCAACAGCATAGCCCTGTCCGCTCTGCAACATCGCGTGAGCAACATTAACACCGGTGGGAAAACTAGACGGGTACACATAGTATTTAACATCTGAACCCGAAACATCATTAATATCTAAAGCATCGGACTGGAATTTAAATGTATTCTTTAAGGCAGTAAGACCAATCTGGAAAACAGCAGTAGCGCTTATGTCGGTAGGGACAGCGATTGAAGAGGCATCAAGAGCACCAGACAGATCCATCTGAAGATTGGCATCTAAATGGGAAAGAACGAAATTAACAGTCATTATAGTTTTTGTTATAATATACTTAAATATAAAAATATAAATAAGTATTTTTACAGCTAAATTTTCCGCTAAATTTTCCTTAATATAAAGTTGTTAATTCGATTGCGAGTGAATAATCATTATCGATGATATCTAACACTTCGCCAAATTTATCTAAGAGACGTATATTTATTTTTTCGATTTTGACCGGTCCAAAATAATCGCGCCGTTTATAAATGAGATCTCCAGGATTAGAGTCGGAAATCGCATAAATACTGCTGGTTATCGGAATACGTGCGACAATATTATTTCCTAAATAGGTTCCGTTTCCTGTTTCAGCGATAATCGTATTTGACGTGAAATTTCGATTAAAATCGTCGATTTCTATAAAAAAATACTGAGTAATCGCATTACCGTAAGTGCTTTCGCTACTCACATACTTTTTGTATGTAACCATCGAATTATTTAACGATAACTCTGAAAATGTATCAAATTGTTTGCCGTATATAGAATTCGATGACGTATCATAAAAATCCCTTCTAAATCCCATCATCCAACCGGCATTTTTGTACAATGGACGCATTTTTATCGTCGGAGAAGGAATAAACGTCCCATCTAATGGGCTAATATTCGGATGAAAGCAGCTAACATTTTTAGAATTCATACGTGTGCGTTGAAAACCGGAATTGCTACATTCTACGCCGGAATTATCAAATGGAACAGATCTATATTGAACGCCATCCATTCGGTAATAGTCGGTATACGACTTATCCTCAGGGATATTAAAATCCAGTGTGAAATAGAAATTCGGAGAATAATTCGGGCTTGTTGGATTAAATGCGCGCGGAACATCTACGAAATCAGTATCATTGTCTTCTTTCGTTCGTATGATCGTATTTGTCGTTTTTTCATTAATTTGAATATATAAAAATTTTAATCCACTAAAGTTCGCGTTTTGCACCTGATTTGATGGAGCTGACGCATTCGAGAAGATATTATTCACCACGGTCACAAATACGTCAGTCATATAAACACCTTCTGGTATGGTAATCAATTCACTATGGTTGATTGTTTCTGAACGACCCGTCTGTTTCACATTATATAAATTCACAATGAATTTATTATTGACTTTCGCTTCTGAAAACGTCCGAATCATATTAGGCACCTGTGAAGATACCATCTGAAGAGAAAGGACATTATTAATCGGTGAAGGAAGAGTCCACGTGAAATCAGTTGATTTTGTCCTATCATAATTTGCTCTAAATAAAGTGTCGATACAAATGACGCGTTTTAATAATCGTCGCTCGATTGGATTAATCACGCCTTTGGGATATTCATAAGTAACCGCATTTTGGTAAGGTTCGTCACGTTTAGTCATTACATTCTGATCGCCGCCAATAAGACTATTATCGCTATATTGCTGTTGAACTTTAAAGTGCTCATTATATGCGGAATCATTAATAAAAGCAGAACCAGAATGAATGTGCTGTATCAATCTAGATTTCGCATTATTAAAAAATATCACATAGTCGTCTCTAGGCGTCCCTATAATGTTATTCACAGAATAATAGTTTTTTATAATTTCTCCGGTTGATTTTTTTATGTATTCTTCGGTAACATTTGCCTGTTCCTGCTTTCTAATTTTATATATTGAAAATAAATCATCTATCGTATAATTCTCGATATTCAAATCAAAGGATTGTGAATCGGAAGTATCATTTGAGCTTATAAATGGCTCAAGTTGTGTTGGAGTAGAATTAAATATATAGCTCATTATTATCTGATTCTATTATCTATTTCTTGATATCACTCAATAATATAAAAAGACATACATAATAATTAGATGTCTTTTTATGCATTTAATTTGTTTTTGAATTTATGTATTTATACTGGTCGCTGGTTGAATACTTCTAAGAATAGAACCTAGTAAATCTGGATCCCAAATACCACCTTCTGGGTATCCATATGTTTTGATATATACTAAATATTCAGGTTTAATCTCTACCGGAATAACTGTGATTGTTTGCTCTGGGAACAATGATATGGAATTACGTAACATTTGTAACTGCGCAAGTAATGCGTCGACACTATTCAACATATCCGCTTTTGTCTTATATAAATTTCTTTCTGCGGTTAAATCAACATTATTATTATACATATTCACGGATTGTAGTAACCCTTGCAGATTGGTATTCACGATATTTCTAATTTTTTCGTATCTCGAATTTGCCGGTTTCTTTAATGAAGATAATTTTGTTGCTAATTCATTATAAGTAGACTGAGTAAGTACAGTTTTAATTGTTTCGAATTGCCCAGTTGCATAATTCGTGCTAATATTATTCACATCTCTTACGGCATTACTATTTAATAGATCGGTTATCTGTTCACATTCAATATCATTTCCTTTTGTGTTATCATAATATACCGTGAATGAGTTTACATTTCCGGCTTTTGTAAAAATTGACGTTGACTTTCGATTACTACTGAACGCCATTATCTTTATTTCGTATAATAAATGTATAAAAATAAATCCTATAATAAATCCTATAATAAATCCTATAATAAATCCTCTACATCATCACTGTGATGGACGTACTGTTATAGAAAATGCTGTATTATCAAAACCAGGTGTCGCTGCTATACCAGTGCCGTTAGCATTAATTCCTACACCTAATATCTCCACTTGGTTTCCGTTTGATATCGCAGATGCTGCACTTGGGATAATCGGATTCTCACTTATAATATCGATCTGCGCAATACCAAGACCCATACCATTCGCACTCGCATTTGCGCTAGAAGCCATAAGTGATGAATACGAGTTGCTTCCATTATCACTTGTTAATTCTGTATCACAACCATCACTGATAACAATCTGGCTATCAATAAGTGGCGCAGCGCCAATTCTCGGATTCGATACCACAAATCTCCCTTCTGTGAATTCCGATGGAACATCTGACCACATTATACCATCATCCGATATCGCAATCGTTGAACCAGACATCGCGTCCAATTCTAATTTACCCGAAACCACCTCGTTCGAACGATCTATAATATTTCCTACCGATATCCATCGTTTACCATTCCAGTAAACATTATTTCCACCTCCAACAAATAATGTATCGTTTCCGATATACTCTACACTATTTCCGCCGTTGGTGAACAATTGATTACTGTTTGTTGATCCTGTCCAATTCGCGCCATAATCGGTGGAATATGAGATAGAATTTGATGCACTTTTACCTGTTGCGACTAATACTCCACCACCATTAGATGGCTCATAGAATACACTTGTCGCACTGGATACTTGAGGCGTCGTTTCAAATCCTAAATTTTTGCCCACCCAAGATGTTCCGGATGCATCGCTTGAAACAATACCAGTATATAATGATCCTTGCCCGGTTGCTACAATTGATGTTCCGGTATATGCGATATCAGTTGCGCGGGTGGATAATAGATTAGAAGCAGAAGGTATACCTGACCACGAATTTGCGATCGATGCATTTGTACCAGATGTGGATATGATTGTATTCACACCTTCACCCGCCGCAAGCCATTTCTTTCCAGTGAACGCGACGCTATTTCCTTGAATTGAAAAAAGAGAATTCGACTCACGAACACTTCGCCAAGAACCAGGGGAACCACTTATGTCTAAAGAATATAGAATTGATGAACTTGCATCGGGAATACCGCTATTCTCACCGGTAGAAATCCACATATTTTGTTGCGAATTCCACGTAATAGAACGCGCCGATGTATCGAAACCTCCGTCGCCATTATTCGGAGATGTACCATTTGTTTTTGTTCCGAGGATTGATACCCAGTTACTAGCGCCGCTTATATCAAATGTACGCATCATACAACATTGTGATTCAGGGGCTAGACTAGGATTGGGAACACCCGCTGCGATCCAGACACGTCCATTATATGCAAGTGAATATACTTCCGATAATATCGCGCCAGTTCCTTCTATCGGCGTAAAGTTATCACCAGAAACATCGGTCGATATAAATAAAGACGCAGCTGAAGAACCACCGCTCGTAGTCAATCCACCGGCAATCCAACGACCGCTGGATGTCGTAGTTGATTCAAGTTGATTCCAAATGCACGTATTTAATGAATTCGAATAAGAAGTTCCGCTAGAAGACGTCCACGGTTTACCGGTTAAATCACTATATAAAGCTACTGGGCTTGTTCCTTTACCGACAGCTAGCCACGTTTGCGTGTGCGGCGAAAATGCGATATGGTTTATCACGCTTCCTTGTGAGATAACCGAAGTTACGGCTTTTGTCCAACCCATTGCACCGGATGGATCCGTTGTATACCCTATAACTCCTGTATTTGACGCGTCAATACCACCGGCAACCCACCAAACATTATTTGTATTGTAGGTTGACGGATTTATATTACTTGATACAGTCGCGACTGTAGTTACGCCGCCATCAAATAAGAAGTTCTTTGTACCTTGAATTGATACCCACGATCGTAAATTTGTATCCGCTTCGAAGTCAGCATATGCTAATGAAAATCCACAATAACTATTCGCAGCAACATCCACGCAACCATTCATATACGATGATACACTCGAAAGACTCACAGCTGACCAGGTGTCTCCACCATTTGTTGATCGTGCGATCGTATTCGTATTACCAGTATTATTCGTAGCGATCCATACTCCATTAGAATAGCAAATCGAACTACATATTTGGAAAGGTGCAAATGCCGAATTACTCGCTAATGATGTCCAGGCGCTTGTTAAGGCAGAAGATGGGCGCGAAGAATACCAGAAGACATTTCCGCCATTTCCGCCAACAATCCATCTCGCATTTCCTGCGCCTTGTGAACCTCCTCGACCATAAAATACAGATAATCCGGTATTTGTGAATGGTGGTGTCGTAGGAGTATTCGCAGCGATCCATACCCTTCCGTTGGTCGAATATGCGATTTGTCCACCGGTGATATACGCGCCGTTGTTCACATTTGTATAGCCAACACCAGTTGCGACCCACGTAGAAACACCTCCTTCATCTACCCCCCACGAAATATCATTGCCTTCCAATACAAATATTCCGGAACCTTGCGCAGCGCACCAATCTACGCCATTATACGAATAAAATACAGTAGTATTATTTATACCATATCCAAATGACGCGCCAACATTTGAGAATAGAGAACCATCACTCTTCCCAACCGCGACCCACATTCCTCTACCATTTTCGTCCTTTCCGTATGTAACACGATTTCCTTGACCAGTGAAGTTTTCTCTATTCAAAACACCCGTCCAATTTATCATATCATAGGAATATGCTATACTGAAGGCGTTTGTTCCATATACTGATCCGATAAATGGTACGCCTACTGCAACCCACATATATACCCCAGAAAGGTCCGCGCCATATGCAATTCCATTCACAGCGTTGAAAAGTGCGGTTTTTGAACTACTAACCGGCAACCAATCAATACCGTTATATGAATATGCTAATGTATGTCCTGAAGCGTCAGCACCAGCGAGCCAGTATCCATCTGTTGCTGCACCCGTACCACTATTTCCGTAAGCTATTGCGCGAACTGTCGATGATACAGTGCTTCCGGTATTTATGAGTGAAAGAGGGCGGTAATACTGGTCATCGGGCATCGTGTATGAGAATATTCCACCGTTAGAGTCATTAGTTGTTGCAGTAATCGTGCTGCAATTTTCGGAGAGTGATATAGAAGACCAAGCGCGAGTACCTGCTACTGAAAGAACTGTCCAACCCACGCCGTAGTTTTTCGAGTAGTAGATATTACCTGAACCCCCTGTGCACGCAACTTGATATTTTCCATTCGCAGACATACCAACATCAACCCACGCCCGATTCGTGCTTGTTGTTTGTGTAGAACCGTCAATTGTGATACTTAATGAAGCCCACGTAGCACCATAGTCGATTGTTCGATAAAGTCGTCCAAATGTAGTTATTGAATTCACACAAGCTAATCCAAATTCACCATTTGCTGAAATTGCGACAGCTTTCCACACACGATTAACCGATTGAACCGAACCATCAATTAAAACTGTTGTAGATGCCCATGTAGAACCAGTGTTGGTTGATCGATACAGATAACCTCCGTCGACACACGCGATTTGATATAATCCTGTTTCAGAAGAAACAGCTACATCCGTCCAATTGTTTCCAAGATAATCAACACCGGCAGTTGTGCTCCAATTCGCACCATAATTTCGCGAGAAATATATATTTCCGGAATCGACTACCGCAGTTTGATATTTCCCGTTGGCTGAAACAGCAACAGATATCCAGTTGCGCGATGAATCAACTTGCGTCCAAGTTCCAAGACCATAATTTGAATTGATATAGATAAATCCGCCTTTACCAGCCGCTGTTTGGTATTGTCCTGTTGACGAAGAAATCGCAACTGAAACCCAATCTTGGTCAGGCACAGTTGTTATTTCTGTCCAGTCAGAGTTTCCATAATTACTGTTCACATAAATTCGTCCTCCACCAACCACTGCAGTTTGATACTGTCCAGAACCCGACATCGCAATCGCTTGCCACGATTTATTTTCGGATGGTTGAGTCGCAGTTGACCATGTTGCGATCGAACCGTAACTAGAATCAATATATATCCGTCCATCTCGAACTATCGCAGTTTGATATTGCCCGCTAGACGAAATCGCAACTCCATACCAGTTTCTATTGGTTGCCTCAGTTTGACTCCAAGCACCAAGACCATAGTTAGAATTGACGAATATCTTACCTGAACCAATTGTAGTCGCGGCTTGATATCGTCCATTACTGGACATCGCAATACCACTCCAATCGTTATTCGTATTATTGTGTGAACTATCAGTCCACGTTCCTTTACCGAATGTAGAGTTTAAATATATTTTTCTATTGGTGGATTCAAGCGCAGATTGGTATTTACCATCTGAAGATATTGCGACGTATGTCCACGTTCGAGAACTTTCTACTTTCAACCAAGTTTCGCGACCATAGTTTGAGTTCACATATATTTGTCCGCCGGATACTACTCCAGTCTGATAGTTAGCATCTGATGATACCGCAACCGATTTCCAGCCAAGACTCAATGATGGAATCGACGATAATTCTGAATATGTAACATTTACCACGTCTATGTTCGCAGATATATCCCAATTATTACCATAATCGGTCGAACGATAGATGGTGCCGCCATTCACGACTGCAGTTTGAATATCGCCTAATTTAGTCATTGAGAAGGAACTGAATTGCCCGTAATCGAATTTTTTAAACTGATTATTAAATCCGGAAACCCAATTTGAGAATGATCCGGTTAATGCGAAATTTAACAATACTCCGCTGTATCCACCATAGGGCATATTATTCTCCGCGTAATTTATGTTTGTATTTATTCCTTCTGGATGTCCTTGATCCAACCGCAAATAGGTCACAAGACCTGGTTCCATACCAGTCAACGGTATACTATAATTTTTAAGTATTTCTGTAGCAGAACGAGCGACTTTCCAAATACGAAATTCGGCGATAGACCCATTAAAATAATTAGTTGTGTGCGGATTATTGGGTATACCAATTTTGAATGTTCCAACGAATCCAAGGGAATTAGCTTCATAATCGTTTGTACCTGTACGATCTTGACCATCAATATAAACCTTTCCTGTACCACTAGGTCCAGAGCCAGAATAATCCCATACAATTGCGATATGATGCCACGTATTATCGCTTACGTTTTGTGTTGAGTTTATATATTTGTTACTGAATCCAGTAAATATGGGAAAACCGGATGCATTAAGATACATATGCCGCTCGGAGGGTTCATATGACGTGTTAGAATTTATACAACTGAAAATCGGGGCATTTACTTGCGACGTTTTAATCCAACATTCAATCGTGAAATCACCTGCAGCCAATTCGGTTATATTATCACCTAATTCAATATAGTCATCAATTCCATCAAAATTAAGAGCATTTCTTGTAGATATTGTATCGAATGTATTACCATAATCTCTTGAACGGAGTATCGATAATTGATTTTTCGGTTTCACAGATAACTTGGTATTATATGCCCATACATTGCCAAAAGACACGCCGATAGAGTTATCTTGAGGTGTTGTACTATTCGTAAATTGTGTGACTGTACCCGGATAACCCGTTGCAGTTGACTGATTTAACTTCCAATACCCCATTAATCCCGATACATTACCATTTAATTGATAACGGTAATTTTCAAAAATTTGACTTGCTGTGCGAACCACATTCCATATACGAACATCAGAAATATAACCGCGGAATTGGCGGTCACCATAACCATTACTCCTTCCTCCGTCATCACTTCCAATAACAAGTTTCACGGTAGTATTGTTCGATAATTGACCAAACCCAGTTACTGTATCGGTACGAGAGAGAACACCATCTATGTATATACTTTTTACACCGGGCGATGAATTATAAGTGACTGCAACGTGATGCCATAATACGTCTTTGTATTTTCCAGTAGTAATATGATACTGTCCGGAATTATCCGTGTTTGTTAATCCGAAACCAATCTCTCCTGTAGGAATCATAAAAATTATAAACTGTGACTGACTTGAGCTTCCTCCGGTAATGTTTCTCGATACAAGAACCCCGGATGTATTTTGATTAATCGTGTTGAACGTTTTAAACCAACATTCAATAGTCATCATTGATCTAAACTGTGTAGTAGTACCGTGTGTCCAACTTGGAACTCCAAGATCAACATAATCATCAATACCATCAAAGTTTGCGGCAGTTACGTCATATAATGAATAAGTTGTATTTGCTGATGCTGATGCAGTAATCATTGTTGCTCCTGTTCCGGATACTGCACAACCTAACCACGACGCTAAATTGTTTCGCGGTAACCACGTCTGTCCATAATTAGAAGAAATATAGAATTGACCGTTAAAGTTACCTGCGCGTCCTGATGTAGCGATTTGATACTGCCCCGATGACGATGATTTAATGTGTGTGAAATCAGTTATTCTTGTATTTGTGGAACGCTGGACCCACGTTACTCCAAAGTCGTATGACGTCCATATATCTCCGCCAAAAACTATCGCAGTTTGATATTGTCCGCTGGACGATACAGATACAGAGCTCCAATTCGCAATATACTGAGAAAGCATAGTCCACGTTTCTCCAAAGTCGGATGACCTTAATATAGGTCCCCCACCACCCTTCTGTCCCGTAACCCCAATAACATTTTCACTTGAACCACCCACCACTGTTTGATACTGTCCGGATGATGATACAGACACTCCACGTAATTCCAAATTACCAAATGCAGTAGTTCTGGATGTCCAGTTGACTCCAAAGTTTGATGATGTCCATATGAATCCTGACCAAGGGACAGCAGTTTGATATTGACCGGTTGATGATACAGATATACTTTTCAAGTACTGAGACACTTCGCTTCGAGATAACCACGTGACTCCAAAATCGTGTGATATCCAAGTTGAAGGGTTGGAGTATTGCACTACGGTTTGATATTGTCCACTCGATGATATAGATACACACCAAGAAGGCATATTAGTACCAGCTCCACTTCGTGGAGTCCAGTTTATCCCATAGTTGGATGATGTATACACCTGACCAGATTGAGCACTCGCAGTTTGATACTTACCAGTTCCTGATACAGATATTGAAACCCAATTGCGCGCACTTTCTCTTAATGTCCAAGATATACCATAGTCGGAAGATGTCCATATATACCCCATAGTATTATGAGATACACAGGCGCTTTGATATTGCCCGGTTGATGATACAGATACAGAATACCAATACCTGGTCGTGCTGTCTAGTCGGGATGTCCACGTCACTCCATAGTCGTAGGATGTCCAGAGCAAACCGCCGCTAACCACCGCTGTTTGGTATTGTCCTGTACTTGATAAAGACACCGATATCCAACTCGTCGCACCAGTATATGTTGTAGCAACAAGTCTTTGCGCGAGTGCTTCCGTTCCAAACGTGGAATCAAAACTATTGGTTCCAGATGTGGTTATAACATTTGTCGGGGTTTGAAAAATGGCGCCTGTTGATGAAGGAGCTGCTGACCAGTTCATTCCATCGTATGAATACGCAAGTCCGCCGTTATTACTTCCGCCGCTTCCGGAGCCACCACCCGCTACAAATTGAACGCTTGATCCGCCAATTATCGCACGGTTATACTGTGAATTTACTGCGACGCTGCTTACTTGGGTCGAAAATGCTACAGCACTATTTGTATATGTGATAAGGGGTGTCGTAGCAGATGTGTATGGGATGATAGCTCGGGTTGTAACGACAGATGATTGATTCACACTATTTGTTGTTAGATATATCATACCACCACCTTGACCTTCATCTGCACTACTCGCGTTCACGTTTGTTACGATTTTCGCGTCTAGCCATACTGTTCCATTTACGGATACAGCCAACGTCGAACTATTCCGCGTTTTTGTTCTACCAGTTGCGATCCACATCTTTGCACCTTCGAACCACGCCACGTCTGTACCATAATAGTCAAATAATCCTGGTCTGGTATTGGTCATACGACTTCCAAATACACCAGTCCATCCGTTACTAGCATCACACGTGGTTATCGTAGACGTCGCTAATGAATAATTGCCTGTACCTACCGCTACGATTTGCCCGGTAGTTTCATCGCATACTAATTTATTTACTTTACTCATAATATTTCTAGAGTTCGGTACCGCGCGCCACGAAACACCGCCATCTGTAGAAACAGAGAGGGATGTAGTAGATCTAGATAATTCGCTGGTTATCGGATTATTGTAGTATAATTGTTGAACTATGTTATTGTATACAATATTAACATTAAATTCAACCCTTGTATGGTCAAATCCGTAACCGTTACGTCGGTTCAATATTAAATATACCAATTCACCACTTTTAAGTTCAACAGTATCATTAAAACTATGAATAGCGCTAGAATCTTTTAGTATTATGCTATTTGCGTAGATTCTATATCTTGGACTACCGACCAACCCTCTCTGAATATGATACTCGATACCGTCGCCACTTACATTCGGAAATAATAAAGACAATTTAATATCTATAATGACGTTGATTGTATCAGTTGTGATATTTTTATAAGCCAAACCAATATTATTATTATTCGAGTCGGATGGATGAAGTACTAATGCTGGTAGAGTGAATGTGTAACCTCCTATGTTTGCTGTTGTTGTTCCACTACCAGTTATTTTCTGAATAAAAGGATAATCACCTGTATCGTTGAGACCATTATCCCATTGCGCATGACCAAGTATAACTGGGTTACCGCCGGTATCCCATTGTGAAAGTAATACTGCAACAGTTCTATCTTGATTTACATCAAAATATAGCCATTGATTGTTTGTAGATTGCGCAGTAGGTCCAGAAATAAAATTATCATATGCGTTACTAGATGAAATGATCTGATAATCCTCTAATCCACTATCTCCACCCAATAAAAATGAAACATTACCTTTTGTTGCGCGGGTGCCTCTTCCATATGGAATAATCGTATTCACATTTTTCGTCGGAATACTCGAGTATGACGATCCGATTGTTTTAGAATTCATTTTCGCGATCACTTCACCGCGCTGTGTTTGGTCATCGTAAAAACTTCCAAAATCCAATATACACGAATTCGGTAATATTGTATATGCATTTGGGGTATTCGTATTATTAAATGCATTTATAGCATTCGATAAAACCGGCAGCCAGTTCTTACCGTTATAGGAATAGAGTAAGTAACCTGCCGATGCGCCGGATGTCGCGCCAGTCGTATCTTCTCCGTTATTTATAGCACTTGTGCTAGCATACCATAGAGTTCCATTCCAATATACTGATGTGACGCGTCGTGCTACTGCATATGATGCCCAACCGTGCGCACCTGACCCTAATGCCGCGCTCCACGTAATACCGTCGTATGACCATTTCAGACCGCAAACTGCGTCATATCCACCGGCAACCCACATTCCCACACCAAAACCGTCATTTCCGTATGCAACTGTCCACGCTTGGTCGCTCAAACCAGCGGCGGCGGTTATTCCACTCCATAACTTGCCGTCGTAGGAATACGCCATCGTATTCGCCGCGGAGGCAGCGACGTCGCGGTCCCTACGCCCGGCAGTTGCAACCCACATTCCTACACCCGATGCATTTTTTCCATAAGTGATACCGAGTGAACGAGAGTCGGTAGCTGATTCAAACCAAGTCGCGCCAAAGTCAGATGAGATGTAGATGTTTCCGCCGCTAACCACCGCGCTTTGATACTGTCCTGTACTACTGACTGAAATTGAAGAAAACCAATCGCGAGTAGAATCTCTCGATGTCCAGGTATTTCCATAATCAGATGAAGTATATATCGTGTTATCAGGACTAGCACTCACGACTGCACTTTGATATTGCCCGGTACTGCTGATCGATATTGAATACCAATTGCGAATCGGATTTTTCGCCGCCCAGTTAACTCCATAATTGGTTGAAACGTATACATATCCGTTGTTAGCCAATGCACTTTGATACTGTCCGGTACTGCTCACGGAAATTGAAACCCAATTTCGAGTAGAATCTCTCGATGTCCAGTTAACTCCATAATTGGATGAAGTATATATCGTGTTATCGTTATCAGGACGAGGAACCGCGACTGCACTTTGATATTGCCCGGTACTGCTCACTGATATTGATCTCCAATACCGCACAGAATCTCTCGGCGCGCTCCAGTTAACTCCGTAATTTGATGAATTGTAGATGTTTCCGTTGTAAACACACGCGCTTTGATACTGTCCAGTACTGCTCACTGAGATTGAATACCAATTATTCACTGAACCACCATCCGACCTCCACGTGACTCCATAATCGGATGAAATATAAATATTCCCAAGGTTGGTGATCCCAACAACTGCACTTTGATACTGACCTGTACTGCTTACTGATATTGAACTCCAACTCCGCGCCGATTCTCTCTGTGTCCACGTGACTCCGTAATCCGATGAAGTGTAGATACGACCGAGGTGAACACACGCGGTTTGATACTGACCTGTACTGCTTAGAGAAATCGAGCGCCAACTCGCATTCACCACCGGCGCATACCTCTCCGTCAGCACATTCACACTTCTACCAAACAATGATAGACTTGACTGCGACAATATCCAGTTCTTTCCGTCGTAGGAATATGCTACTCCGGTATAATCAATCCCCCGACCAATCGCAGTCCATATTCTAACGCCGGACGCATCTGCTCCATACGATACACCTTGGGTAACAATTCCGAACAACGCTCGCGATCCCAATATCGGTGTCCAGTTCATACCATCATCGGACCACGCCATCGTATAATTTGACCCGGACGTATTTGAATATGTTCCAGCAGTTGTGAGTGCGGCACCGCCGACAGCTACCCATCGTCCACGTTCATCACAACAAACACCGTAACAAGCACCACCTGTTCCAAATATTTGCGTTCCGCCTGCACCAACCCAGTTCACACCATCTCTCGAATATGCTAATATATTTCTAGATGTGGCGTTTATATCTCCACCAGCAACCCATATTCCATTTCCATATTTTACTGTGCGAATACTACCGATTGTATTGTTTTCATATCCAGATAACGCAAGTGAATTATTTGATATCCACGTATTTCCGCCATCGTATGAATAAGACATTCGATTGTATCCACCAGTATTTTTATTATCACGGATTATACCGCCACCAACCGCGATCATAAAATTCTTAGAGTATGTTGATGACCAGATTGTCGCTTCTGAACCGTTCGAAGAACGGGCTATAACACTGGAGGTATCATTTCCGAGTAATCCTTGTGCTCGACCGGTGTTTGCTCGCTCGTGTAACCCTCGTCCAGTTCCCACTCCATATATTGTATTCATTCCGCTGGTTAACAACGAGAATGGAATTCTAGCAAAAGCAACCGCATTTGTACATTCAGACGGTGAAGCAAGTAAATTGTTTAATGATGTACCAGACACAGTAGTATTCCATCCAGAACTGCCGTTTGCGAGAGATGAACAACCTATAAACCCTGCGCCATAACCACAACTCGCTATCCACTGATAACCATTCCATATGAGTCCATTTAATTTTGTATAATTTATATCAAGCAGTCCGTTGCTTCTAGTCCAGCTGGTTGAACCATTTACCGTTGTAGTATACGATATCATTTGATTATAGTTCAATGACGCGTCTCCAACAACTACCCACGTTGATGCGCTTGAATTATACGATATTGCGCTACAATTTTCCATATTCGATGGGAAATTTCCAATTGCAGCAACCCATCCGGTTTCTATATTATCATTTCCCGAATCTAGCTTATATGAAATTGCGCTATTGCTTGAAATTCCGCCACAGCATAACCAGGCTGCGCCGTTATATCCAATTGATGTTATTCTTATTCTAGGTAATACTGAATTTTTCACCATTTTCCATCCAGCAGCACCAGTTCTATCGCTAGTAAAATATATAGCTGACGATTGCGCGTCACCGGTTGTGTGATTACCACCGACTACCCAATATCTGCTGCTACTACCAATACATACCGGTTGAAAGTTGGAAGAACTTCCGCTGACTATACCAGAAACAGCGGTCCATCCGCTGGCGCCGAATCTATCGGTTGTATAGATAAGATTGTTATTGTTAACATCATAACCGCACGCGAGCCAAGCAATACCGTTCCATTCTAGTGCGGCATATCCACCTTGCCCAGTTAATAACTTTGGCGTTGCGTAATTCGATGCGACTGACCATCCGGCTCTTGCTAGTGGATCAGTTGTGAACCATATATTTCCGTATGGAATATCGGATGGGTCCAATGAAGTCAGACCGAAATGCGCAACCCACGCATAACCATTCCATTTTATCGCAGAGCTAAATTGTTGTTGTTGTGAGGTTACTTGAAATAAATTAGTCATCGATAAATCGGTATATGTATTTAACCAATTTTGACTAGAATCTAAATAGGATACGAAAACACTCGTGGATATTTTGTATGTTGAATATGGTGTTCCGCTTGGCGTGGGTAATATCGGATTATTTCCACCGCTTCCGATGAATGCGTATACAGGAACACTCGTCTTATCCATAACTCCGCCAGAACCACCAACAGTAAGACTAGTTCCGTTCCATCCAATTTCTCTCGCTCCAGGAGAGAGGAGAGAATTCGATTGAATATCCGGAAAAAGTTTCGATGATTCATATATTTCGTTCCAATTCTTTCCGTCTGCAGATGTCGCAATTGTAGCTCGGTTACCGCTTCCAACTGCAACCCAACGCTGTCCTCTAGCAAATGTTTTTCTAGACGAATACGCGGTCCACTTTATTCCGTCACTCGACCACGCAATAACATTTCCAGCTGAAGTTAATGAATATGCCGGACCGGTAGCAATAAAACGTTTTCCGTTCCAGCAAACTGATTTCACACCAAATGGGAATAAATTGCTTGAACCAGGAACACCGCGCCATTTCTTACCGGTATATGCATATTCTGCGGGTTGCACAGTCGGTGTAGTTATCGCCGGGGTATCTGCTGAGTATAAGATTGTGAAATTATTACTAGCATCGTTTGTTCGCGGGGTGCCTACTGCGATCCATCTATTTCCGCCCCAAACGACATCATTTACGTTCTCGATTAATGTTTTGCTGCTGGTTCCATTTGATGTATCCAATGCACTTAGTGTATTCTCCCAGTTCACGCCATTCACAGATACCATAATATTAGATACGGTTCCACTACCAACTGCCGTCCAATAATTTCCGTTCCACGCTATTTTTTTAACATTTGATACTTTATTGTCTGTTTGAGGGATTCCGGTCCAATTTATGGCGTCGACAGAAGTAGCGATCGAGAACTCATTTGCTGTTGGCGAAGGTGGATTTGTGCTACGTCCATCACCGCCGATCATCCATATTTTACCGTTCCACACAATTGTATTAATAACTCCATCAATCGGAACGTTTGCGACCGGTATTTGCGTCCATTGAATACCGTCTTTTGAAGTGGCTACTTTTGAACCGTTTGATCCTAATCCGACGGCAACCCATATCATACCATTCCATACTGCATCATTGCATACTCCGCCGTTGAATGCAGTATTTCCGATATCAGTTCCGCCTATTTCAGGGAATAAATGTTGGCTGTTTGTTATGGTAGATGTCCAGGTCCTTCCGCCATCAGGTGAAATTGTTGTGATGTTTCGAAATGATCTCGGGTTTGATACGCCAACTCTTTCCGTTCCAAATGCGATAGTTGGATGTTGAATATAACACGATCCGAGACCAGATGTCCACGCTATTCCACGGATAGTCGATAATTTCGCAGGGATTGAGATATCATTTACTGTTGCGACTGCATTCATCACAACATCGTACGTCTGGATTCTTTCTCCCGAAATCCCATACATGTTCGAGTATTGATATACGCCATTCCAGGATGTACCATCGTACGAATATGCAACAGATTTTCCTGATGTTGTGGATATTCCGGTCGCATACCAAACACCATTTAAATATGATATACTTGTTGCCCCGAAGCTCGTGTTATCAAATAATCCGGTTTTTGTATTTGGTATAGACGACCAGTCACGTCCATTTGATGATTGAATAAAAGAATAACCGCTGCTGTTATATACTGCAGCTATCCACATTCTAAGACCGGTTACAGAATTCATACCATACGCAATACTATTTACGGATATAGATAATGAACCGCTATTTACTACTGGCGTCCAGTCGATGCCGTTGTATGAGTATAAAATGGATATATTTGGATTTGTCGGTAATGTGCGACGTTCTGCGCCAGCGACCCATATACCTTTACCGTTTTCATCTTTTCCGTATGTTATGCACTTGATACTACCGTTGACTTGATTTGTTGTATATGGAATATTTTTCCAGTTTATACCGTCAAATGAGTATGCGAACAATGACGTGCATATTGGTGACGTGGATGGTAGAAATACAAATCCCGAATAAACACCAGGCACCGAAGTTCCTGTTGTGATTCCATTTCGCGTTGATCCTAGGTACATATAAGAGTTTACTCTTTGAATAAATACCATTTTACTCTCTCCAACAGCAACAATACCTGAGTGGACTGCAGCCTTTCCGATCACACTATCTGAAGTGTATATATCTGTCCCCAAAATATTTCCACTTGTCGTTCCAGTCACATAGAGCATAAATATCCGATCTAAATTATTGATTCCGTCATAGCCTGATAATGTTGATGGAGTTCCTAGATATAATGCGCCTTGTCCACCTGCAACAAACATACCATTTGCGTATGTGCACGCATTACAGATATTAAGTATTGATGTGGATTTTGGAACTTCATTCCACGATACACCATCATATGAGAACACGATCGAACTTGTTCCTGAACCTGTAATACTACCACCAGCAACCCAAACTCCGTTTCCTATTCCGTTGTTACTTGTCGTAGTTGCGCCGCTAATATCTGATGGTGCATATGCTATTGTTCTCACATCACCAATAAGTGATTTTGAACTGGTTATACCCGACCATCGAATTCCGTTTTGTGAGAATGCGAGAGAATATGTGGAATTACCTGTTCCACCTGCAACCCATAGTCGTCCATTTGGCGATATTGATTTACTTGTTTCACCATACTTTGCACACCTCACATCTCCTGTCTCAGGAAATATGCCTTTTGCTCCAATACTTTGTAGCCACGTGACTCCATCAACAGTGTATGATATAGGTGAAACTGTTGCTCTGCTATTTGCGCCGGATTTTCCGCATACGACCGCGATTGCTTGCTGTTGGGGTTGTTGCGACGAGGTAGACCACGTAACTCCGCCGTCATTTGATACTACAATCGGCGTAGTTCCATTTCCGACTGCGATGAATCGGTTTGCATATGAATTCCACAAAACTGAGTATCCAGTATTTATTTGTGTATATTCACCACTTATGTCTACAGCCATAATCTCTCGACACCGTGAAAAAAACGGACCGATTGTCGTAGTAATCGGGCTTGCACCATTCGATTGACTTGGTTCTTCGATGGATACTGGTGTCCAGTTTATACCGTTGGAAGAATATGCAATTGAAAAAGTGGTATTGCTTCCGTTGTATCCGCTTATGATGAATCGTCCACCAATCGCATCCCAGATCACTTTTGTGACTACGCTTCCGGTTTTAAATAGTGATGTTGCAGCATTTTTCGCTTGAAGAGGTGGTGCTATCCAGTTGACGCCGTCATCATCGGAATATATAATTGTATTTGCTGCAGTGTTACTATTTCCGCCTACCGCTACCCAGCGTAATAAGCTAGGTGAATATGCGATAGATAATACACTGCCTATGGATGATGATGATATACTAATGGTTGACCAGTTAGCGCCTCCGTTGGTCGATTTGTATATGGTGTTAAATAATGTAGAACCCGCAAGTATTACTGAAAAACTTGTATTGGCTGCGAAGCATATGATTTGAGAATTTGGAAATGTTGATGGTGTTGTTGTAGACCAGGCGGTGAGAGCATCAACGTCACTGGAATACATAATACGCCCGTTCTGATTATTTGCCGCGTCATTTCCGCCAATTAACCAACGGTTATGTAAACCACCAATCCATAATGATGCGTATACCCACGCCATCTGCGACGATTGATTTGGGCTATTGGCTCCATTTCGCCAATTGAATCCGTCGTTGGAAAAATACACTTTACTAGTCACGATTGCGGAGTCACCACCGCTTATCAAGAATCTAGTTCTAGCTGGGATCATTGATATAGAAAGGCAGCCTTGATTTGCTGGGGTCATATCAGTACCACCGGTAGAGGATGCATCGCTAGAACCTGGAATACGCGACCACGAAGCACCTGCATCAGTAGAATACATAAGAGCAGAGTGTTGCTTTGTGTTATCGGTGATCGCATTTGTTAGAAGAGTTTGGTTAGTGGTAAGAATAGTCGAAAAAGTATCAAATTGCGCAGCAATACCAGCTGCGATACCGTCTGGTTGCGGGGTTAGCGGGTATGTAGTACTATTTAGACTGCTCAATGAACCACTATAAGATGTAACAGGGTAATTTGATGTGGCTGTGAACGTGAAGGTACCATTATTACCTACATAATATGCAATAATATTAAAACTATCACCATTCATTGCTCGATTCGCATTCAACCAGTATCCTGCAAAATAACTGAACTGTTGTGCGATTGCGTTCTGAGGTGTGTTATTCACATCGTGAAATTGACTATCTGGAGTCCATGTTTGTACGTCTGTAGTGCTATTCGCAGTGAGCAACGGAATAAAATCACGCCAGCTAGAAGTGCCGGTTCTCACATAAAATGCATTCGGTAACACTCTTCGCGGATTTCTAAATTCTAAATTCTGATTGATTATAGGGGCGTCCCACGTAATTCCATCATCCGAATATGATATCGCAACTCCGCGCTGTGGCGCTCCGTTGTGTGTATTTGTGAATGTTGCTACATCTCCAAAAGCCATAAACCGTCGGACTGGATTAAACACTTTAATTCCGCATCCAGTCCATGTTCGTCCGTCAGAGGAATATGCAATAGTGTTTCTGCCGCTACCGGTTGCGACCCATTTGCGTGCACCCCACGTAATTCCACGTCCCCAATTTGTGAATACGGTTTTACCGAGTCCATACCAGGAAATACAATCTGTTGAATATGCTAGAGTATTTACGCTTCCACGACCAGTTGCGATAAAATACCGACCATTCCATTCAATTCCGTAGGCATAAACGTCAAAACCATTCGCAGTACTTGCTGAACCG
>Ga0247722_10000341_pt1 | contig 29731 bp, 23 predicted proteins | sample MSEWelMarce3H_FC_FD_189094 | JGI IMG/M metagenome (GOLD analysis project Ga0247722, IMG submission 189094) | Subsurface sediment microbial communities from gas well in West Virginia, United States - MSEEL Well Study Marcellus 3H_FC | ecosystem: Environmental > Terrestrial > Deep subsurface >... | reverse complement strand
GTGTGGCACGCGTATGCCGCAGCTGCGGTTATCAAAGCCCCATTGCACATTGATGGGGGCGGCGTAGTAGCGGGTTAGGCGGCGGTAGCTGTTTACAAAGGGGGCAAATAGCGCGATCACCTGCGGGAAGTATTTTTGCATGCCCGCTACCGATTGATAAAACACTTCGCTGGGCGTGCCGTCGATGTTCGAGAACACATTCTGGCCACTGATCGCATCTACCACGCTCATATGGATATGCATGGCTGAGCCTGGCTCGTTTTCCATGGGTTTGGCCATAAAAGTGGCGTACATATTGTGACGGATCGCCGCTTCCCTTACGGTGCGTTTAAATAGAAATACCTGATCGGCCAGCTCCAAGGCATCGCCGTGCAAAAAGTTGATTTCCATTTGGCAAGCGCCCACTTCATGGATCAGTGTGTCGATCTGTAAGCCCTGCGCATCGCAGTAATCGTAAACATCTTCAAACAAATCGTCGTATTCATTCACCGCATCTATCGAATACGCCTTGCGGCCGGTTTCTGGCCGGCCGGTGCGCCCAAGTGGCGGCTGCAGTGGCAGATCTGGGTCGCGGTTGATATCGACGAGATAAAATTCCATTTCTGGTGCAACAACAGGCTTCCAGCCGCGCTCTGCATAGAGTTTTAATACACGGCGTAATACATAACGTGGCGATAGCTCAACGGGGCTGCCATCAAAGTAAAAACAATCGTGAATCACCTGCGCCACGGGGTCTTTGGCCCATGGAACGATACGTATGGTGTTGGGATCGGGAATCAGAATCATGTCCGGATCGGTGACTGGCGTGATGTTTTGGGCGTACTCGCCAGTGACGGTTTGCACCAGTACGGTAATAGGCAGGCGCATGCCTTCGTCTTCGCTGAATTTTTCTTTGGGCACAATTTTACCGCGGGCAATACCGGTGAAATCGGGGGTAACACATTCCACTTCAGTGATTCGGCGTTCTCGCAGCCAGTCGCTAATTAAGCTCATGGTGCCTCCCTTTGGGGTTTATTTAGACGGATTGGCCTGCATCTTTATATAAATTTAATACTGGCCTGCTGTGTTTTTACAATTTCTTTCTTTTTGATTGCATAGGATTAACGTGTTAATTACTCCTAGGTGTGTACTAGTGAAACCCATTGCAATCTGTCGTCATGAAGCCACTCAAGGGCCGGGCTATTTACAATCCTTTCTAGATAAACACGGCGTGCCTTATCGCGTATTTGCTATTGATGCGGGTGATACCCCTCCTCGTTGTGCCGCCGAATTTAGTGGCGTGGTGATTCTTGGCTCTAATGCCGGTGTTAACGATGGTCTCGCTTGGATTAAGCGGGAAGAAGCGCTACTGAAAGATGCTTTACGGCTGGAGCGCCCCATTCTTGGCCATTGTTTTGGTGGGCAATTGCTATCCAAAAGCTTGGGGGGCGAGGTACGTCGTAATAGCGTGCCGCAAATCGGCTGGGGCAAGGTGCTGGTGACCAAGTTTGATGAGGCGCGCCAGTGGCTGGGCGATAAGCGTGAGCTGGATTTGTTTCACTGGCACTTTGATACTTTTGAAGTGCCGCGTGGTGCAAAGCGGATGTTGTTTGGTTATTACTGCATGAATAAAGGCTTTGCCCTTGGCCCGCATTTGGGGCTGCAATCGCATCTGGAAGTCACCGCGCAGAGCATTCGCCAGTGGTGTGCCGAAGACAGGCAGGTGTTGCAGCAGTGGCAAGCACAAAGCTCGGTGCAGAGCGAGGCGCAGATTTTGCATCGCTTGGATGAAAAAGTAGCCGTGCTGCACCAAGTTGCCGATCATGTTTACCGGCAGTGGCTGGGAGGGGTATCGGGTGCTCTGCATGCGCATTTGGTTAGAACACAGCGGCCAAATGGTGGTGCTGGCTGGCTGGAGGCGCTTAAATAGGGGCTGGTATCTGCGCATAGGCTCACCTTTTTCTAGTGCTAAGTTGACGCTGTGTACACGCCGCCGCAAACCCTGCCAGCATGGCCATAGAGAGTGGATTGTCTTGAAATTTCCACTCTGGATGCCATTGCACCGCCAGCGCAAAGCTGGTGGCATGGCTCACGCTAAAGGCTTCGATCAGCCCATCGGGGGCAAGGGCTTCTATCTGCAAGCCCGCCCCTAATGTGGCAACGCCTTGATGATGTAAAGAATTAACTCTGGCGCTCGTCTGGCCATATAACTGGTGTAGCAGCCCGCCGGGCACTAGCTCTATTTCATGTGCTGGGCCGTACATTTCATCAAGGCTGCCGCCTTGTTCACGATGGTCTAGCTTTCCCGCTTGCTGATGCACGGCCTGCTCTAGTGTGCCGCCAAATGCTACGTTCACCTCTTGCGCGCCTCGGCAAATACCCAAAACCGGTACTCCCAACTTAACCGCCTCTCTAATTAAGGGCAGGGTGGTGGCGTCTCTTTGCGGATCATTAAAATCATCGGCTAGCACTTGGCCTTGGTAGTGACGTGGCTCGATATTTGATTGGCTACCGGTAAGCAGCAGGCCATCGATGCTGCTTAATATTTGCTCAAGCTGACTGGCTTCACCTAGTGCGGGGATAAGCAGCGGTAAGCCGCCTGCAGCCGTAGCGGCCTGAATATATTTCTCCCCAACTAAATGAAAGAAATGGCCATCTTCTTTTAAGCGCCAGCGGCAGCAAGTGATTCCAATAATGGGCTGAGCCATGATGCATCTCTGCTGATATGGGGCGGATTAGCGAATGCAGTGCGGATTAAAACGATGTACGCCAGTGGATTTTGGCCACCTTATGTATTAAGACTAGCCTGTTAAATATATTTGACAAGGTGTGGCTTTGTGCTTGGGCTAAGTAAATTCCTGTAGCGCAAAAAAATGCAGCACTGGCTCGCTGGCTTATTCTTCTTGCATGACATAGTTTAAGTGGGTGTTGATTATTTTGAACGGAGCTGGCTATGGACGTTGGCGCAAGGCTAAAACGGGTGCGACAGCGCTTTGGCTTATCGCAGCGGGAGTTGGCGAAAAGGGCTGGCGTAACCAATGCCACCGTTTCATTAATTGAGCAAAATCGGGTTAGCCCTTCGATTAGCTCATTAAAAAAACTGCTGGAAGGGTTTCCGATGTCTTTGGCGGAGTTCTTTACCTTTGAGCAAGATAGTATTGCGCCCAGCTATATCTTCCCCGCAGGCGAGCAACCCAATTTGGGCAATGCCGCTTTGCAAATGCACTTGGTTGGGTCTGGGTTTCAGGATAGGCATATCGGTTTATTGCGGGAGCAATACCAGCCGGGGGCAGATACCGGTAGTGAAATGTTGCAGCACGAGGGGCAGGAGTGCGGTGTGTTGGTGAGAGGGCATATGGAGCTGACTATCGCAGGGCAGGTGCATCATTTGCATGCGGGGGATGGTTATTATTTTCCAAGCAATTTGCCGCATCGTTTTCGTAATATCGGCGATGGCGCTGCCGAAGTAATTAGCGCCAATACGCCGAGTTCTTTTTAATTTACCGAGCTTAATACAGCATCATGCTCAAGGATGATGCCATTTAAAATCTCTTGATAACTGAGTGCTACACGTATGTCAGGCGCGGCTTGTCTTGTTTCTGCGGAAGGGCAAAATAAATAGCTATGTGTGGCTTTGCGCAGCATGCTGATATCGTTAAAGGCATCGCCTACGGCCAAGGTGCGAGCACCCATTGCAGCAAATTCTTCGATCACTTCATGCTTACCATGAGTGCGGCTATAGTGGGCGAAGCGAATTTGCCCGTTCGGTTTGCAAACAAAGCGATGGCAGCGTAGCTCTGGCTGACCCAGCATCTTCCATAGCGGCATGAGCATTTCTTGAAAAGCATCAGAAACCAGTACAACGCGGTAGTGTTTTTGTAGCTGATTGATAAAATCAATTGCGCCAGGCAAGGGTGCAAGTTTGGCTATCATATGTTCAATATCGGCAAGGCCTAGGTGGTTTTCATTCAAAATGCAGATGCGTTTTGAAACCAACTGCACATAATCTGGCTCTTCGCGCGTGGTAACAGCCAGCGATTGAATTCCAGTATATTGGGCAATATGTGGCCACATTTCTGGAATCAATACGCCTTCCATATCGATGCATGCAATTTTCATTTGTTTAGCCTTTGGGGATAAAAGTGTGAATGCGTAAAGCTGGAAGACGCACTCCGCCACCGCAGAGCGCACCCTTTGGCTTAATGTGTGAGTGGTGCAAAGGCAAGCGATACACCCAGCCCAAGCAGGGCGCTACCAATGATTTTATTGAGTACACTTTGCCCATTAATCATGGCGGATCTTAAAGTTTGGTGAGAGAAAAACAGCGCTACGAGTGAAAACCAAACACCGTGCGCTAAAGACATAAATAAGCCATAGCCAATTTGCTGGGTCAGCGGAGTGCTTGGGTTAACAACTTGGGTGTAGGTGCTTACTACAAAAAGCGTGGTTTTAGGGTTGAGTACATTGGTTAGAAAGCCATTTCTTAGTGCAGAAAAAGGGCTTAAACCTGCATCAGCGCTTAAATCTATATCGAGTTTACTTTTGCTGGTAAAGGTTTTGTAGCCGATATAAATCAAGTAAATCGCACCTGCTATTTTGATCACGGTAAACAGTGCTGGCGATTGTGAAATGATCAGCCCTACACCCAACATGGTGTACATCACATGGATTTGTACGCCCAAGGCAATGCCTAGTGCGGCCAATAAACCTGCTTTGCGGCCGTAGAGATAGCTATTGCGGGTCACCATTGCGAAATCAGCGCCGGGGCTGATAACGGCTAGAATGGTGATGAGGGCGACGGCAAAAATTTCGTTCATTGGATTTATCCTTTAAATCAATCGGCAGTCGTTGGGGATTACGTTTTGCGGCGGAAGGTAATGACAAGCACATCTCGTGAAGCCAGCCGGTCACTATCGAGCTGCATGATGGGCGTTACGCCATGGAACACTTGCTCATCATTGACCAGTGCCATATCCAGTGGGTTGGTTAAAACAAACTGATCTAAGCGGTTTTTGTTGAGGTCATAAATAGTGGTTGCGCCATTCACCATATTGGAGCGCTGCACCATCAGCATCATCACAAAATTAACGCCATCTCTATGCACGCCTTCTGGTGTGGGCAGGCCTGCTTGCTTTGTATTGGCTTCAATGCGAAATTGGTGCGCTTCAATATGCCAAGCATGCTCTGGCATCAGTTGACTAAAAATATCGCAAGCCAAGGTAAGCAAGTTATTCATGCTATGGCTTTGCATCACCGCATCGCTAATCGGTGCATAGTGGCGAGCAATACCGCCATTTAAATTGTTGTAAGTTAAGCTTTGGTAATGCGGTTGATGTGCTTCTTTTTGCCATAGGCGGCTGGCGGCTGGGGCGCTCAGTGTGGCGTGCTTACGTTTACGATAGCTGCCTTGGTCGGCCATATAGGTGTCAAGAGCCAGATCAGACCAGCTATTTTGAAAGGCTTTCCAGTCTTGCAGTGCGGTAGCTTGCTGTTGTTGCAATATTGATCTGACCTGCTCTGCAGGAATAAAACAGAAGTTTTTTTGAGTCATTTGCTTACGAACTTGCGCTAGATCTGAAGACGCTTGCTTGTTATTACGGTAAGGGGTTTGCAGCATTTAAAAACCTATTTTTCATTATTTGATTTGTTGATGGAAGTTGTACGTCAGCTATTGCATGGCTTGTTGCTATTTTGTCTATCTTGCTCGTTCAGTAAAATCGATTTATGCTCAATAAAATCAATGAGAAAAAGTCAACGATGAGTATTCGAATTCCTTCACTCAATGCTTTACGGGTATTTGAGGCGGCAGCACGGCATCTCAGCCTGATTCGCGCTTCAGAAGAATTGTTTGTTACGCAGGGGGCCGTAAGCCGCCAGATTAAGCAGCTAGAAGAAAGCTTGGATGTGTTGCTATTTGAGCGCCGGAATCGGGCCATTTTTCTGACTAGAGAGGGCGAGCTACTAAAAAATACTTGCCAAGAGATGCTGGCGCAATTGGCGCTTACATTGCAAAAACTCAAGGGAAACCCTTACGATAGGCCCTTGGTTGTATCGTGTGAGCCAACAATTGCCATGCGCTGGCTTATTCCTCGCTTAAGCGATTTTCATAGCCGCTATCCGGCGATTCAGTTGCATTTATTTACAGCAGGAGGCGTGGTTGATTTTCAAGGCGGGCATATTGATCTAGCGATCAGGCGCAATGATTTCAACTGGGGGAAAGATTGCTATTCAGAAGAAATAGGGCAGGAAAAAGTAGGGCCGGTGTGTGTGCCAGAGCAGTTGCAAGATGGGGGCATAAACCTTGAACAGAGCAGTCTTTTGCATACTCGTACCCGAGCAAATGCTTGGGCCCGTTGGGGGGAGGAGGCGCAGCAGGCGGTCACGAGCCGCCAAAACTCATATTTTGAGCATTTTTATTTAAGCTTGCAGGCGGCGACCGCAGGCTTAGGCGTCGCGATTGCTTCGGCCTATATGATAGAAGAAGAGCTAATAAATGGCCGCCTAGTGGCTCCATTTGGCTTTGTGCCGGATGGCTCTCGTTATTTTGTTTTGTCCGCAGAGCCGTTTGCTCAAGATGAGCGGCGCTTAGTGTTTTTGGATTGGATTAGGCAAGAGTTTCAAAAATCGGATGAGGCATTGGGGAGCTTGCTCGTGCCTACTCAGCTATGCCCTCATAGCACTTGGGCATAGCTTGTGTACGCTTGCAGGAAAAGCATTAGTCTAAACGATAGCTCAGCCCTAGTGCCTGCGTTGAAACGCGTGTACCTGCCTTGCCTTGCACAATCGCTTCAATATCATTAAGCGAACCAATCACCGCTACTTTGCCGGTGTTGCTGGCAAATTCGCAGGCTGCTTGTACTTTGGGGCCCATCGAGCCTGCGGCAAAACCGAGGCGTTCTAATTCATCGGGATGGGCGCTGGCAATGGCTTTTTGGGTGGGCTTGCCATAGTTGATATAGGTGGCGCTGACATCGGTGGCAATCACCAGCAAATCGGCGTTTAGCTCTTCGGCCAGCAGGGCAGAGCAGAGGTCTTTATCAATCACGGCTTCAATGCCGTGCAATTTCCCTTCTTTATCGTAGCAAGTTGGAATCCCGCCGCCGCCAGCGCAAATCACGATGGTGCCATGTTCTAGCAGCCATTTTACTGGGCGAATTTCAAAAATACGTTTTGGCCTAGGGCTAGCCACCACACGGCGGAATTTATCGCCATCGGGGGCAATAGACCAGCCTTTTTCGGTAGCCAGCCTATCGGCGTCTTCTTTGCTATAAACCGGGCCGATGGGTTTGGTTGGGTTGTTAAAAGCAGGATCGGCTGCGTCGACTTCTACTTGGGTCAGAATGGTGGCAAGCGGGGTTTCGACGGGTAGCAGATTACCTAGCTCCTGCTCAATCATATAGCCGATCATGCCCTCGGTTTCGGCACCTAAAACATCCAGCGGATAGGGGCTGACCTGGCTGTAGGCGGCGTTTTGTAGGGCCAACAAACCCACTTGTGGGCCATTGCCGTGGGCGATGACGAGCTCATTTTTTGGGGCAACGCGGGCGATTTGTTTGACGGCGATGATGACGTTTTCACGTTGATTATCTGCACTCATGGCTTCGCCACGACGAAGCAGAGCATTGCCGCCTAGGGCGATGACGATACGCATAATGAATCCTTTATGGTGGTTTACATCGCAATTTTTAGTGCCTTTGGCACCTTGGTTTTTGAGTAACTGTTACTGCTATACGTCTGCAAGCATTGAATCATCGTAGGGCGGGTGAAACTTGCCGTTTTTGTAGCGTTTCATGCCAATGTCTGGCGGGGCTTTCTCGTAAGCGCTAGCAAATACAAAAAGATCTTTTTAGTGCCTTCGGCACGTTGGTTTAGGTGCGGGATTCCCCCGCGTGGGACTCTCTTTCTTGAACGGCCAGAAATCATAGTACGCAAAGAGGCCGCCCCGGCCAGGACGAAGGCCCCTCACTGCGGACAATCGAGGTGGCGTCAATTCAACTCGCTTCGCTCAAACACGAATTGACGACTGCCCCACCCCGCTTGTTCCTCGTTTCGGCGTACTTCAAGGGGAGATTTAAGCCCCGTGCCATGCGCGGCGAAAAAAATCCAGATTGCTGAGTTTGAACACGCTCAAGACCCAAGGAAAACAGGCTTACTTCAAACCCGCATTCCTCCGTGAAACTCCGTGTTCTCTGGGACCGAAGTGGTTCAAGACTTGGGTTCTGTCAGTGCCGCCAAGGTTAAATATCCCCCAAGGTTGAAACCAGAATGGCTTTAATGGTGTGCATGCGGTTTTCTGCTTGCTCGAAGGCGATGTTGGCTGGGGATTCAAACACTTCCTCGGTGACTTCAACGCCATTAGCTAAAAATGGGTATTGCTCGGCAATTTGTTTGCCCATTTTGGTGTCGCTATTATGGAAAGCAGGTAGGCAGTGCATAAATTTTGTGCGTGGGTTGCCGGAGGCTTTCATCATTGCGCTGTTGACTTGGTAGGGCAGTAATTGTTTGATTCGCTCGGCCCATGCTTCTACTGGCTCGCCCATCGATACCCAGACATCGGTATGGATAAAATCGACACCTGCTACGGCTTCCAGCGGGTCTTCGGTCAGCATGATGCGTGCGCCGGTTTCAGTGGCAAATTTACGGCATTGCGCAACAAAGTCTTCGTGTGGCCACAGTGCTTTAGGAGCGGCAACGCGGACATCCATGCCTAGTTTTGCGCCAATTAAGAGCAGCGAATTACCCATATTATTGCGGGCGTCACCCAGATAGGCGTAGCTGATATCGTGCAGCGGCTTGTCGCTGTGTTCGCGCATAGTTAGCACGTCGGCCAGCATTTGGGTGGGGTGGTATTCGTCGGTTAAGCCGTTAAATACCGGCACGTCGGCAAAGGCGGCCAGCTCTTCCACAATTTCTTGGCTGTAGCCACGATATTCAATGGCATCGTACAGCCGGCCCAGTACGCGGGCGGTGTCTTTCATGCTTTCTTTATGACCAATCTGCGATGAACTTGGGTCGATATAGGTGACGTTTGCGCCTTGATCGTAAGCGGCTACTTCAAAGGAGCAGCGGGTGCGGGTGGAGGTTTTTTCAAAAATGAGCGCAATATTTTTGCGTTTTAGATGCTGCTGCTCGGTGCCGGTGTATTTAGCGCGTTTTAGATCCCGAGATAAATCCAGCAGATAACGTAGCTCACGGGGGGTGTGATGCATCAGGCTAAGCAGATTACGATTATGCATATTGAAGGACATGATTTTCTCCAGACAAACGAAAGAAATACAAAAAGAACCAAGCGGCATCAGGGGGCCGCTGATTTCCTATGAGCAAAGCAAAAAAGATCGTTTAAGTGCCTTCGGCACGTTGGTTTAGGTGCGGGAATCCCCCGCGAAGTAGTTGATTTCTGCTTCGCCAAGAAAGTAAGCAAAGCGACAACAGCATAAGCACGAAGGCCCCTCTGCTGCGGATAATCGGGGCGGCGGCGGGCGGGATTGGCTGGATACTCCTTCCCAAGCGATCCCCCTCCCCGCTTGTTCCCCGTGCCCTCCGTGGTTCAAGATTTGGGTTTTACAAACGCCCAACAATCAGTAATCAACCGGATCGCGAATAATTGGGCAGGTCATGCAGTGGCCACCGCCACGGCCACGGCCTAGTTCGGCGGAGCTGATGGTGATGACTTCTACGCCTGCTTTACGTAGCAGGGTGTTGGTGTGGATATTGCGGTCGTAAGCTAAAACCACACCGGGTTGCAGGGCGACTACGTTGTTGCCGTCGTCCCATTGCTCGCGTTCGGCTTCAAAAGAATTGCCACCGGTTTGCACTACGCGCAGAGCAGGTAATTTGAGTGCTTCAGCCACCACATCTAAAAATGGTTTGCTTTCGCGGCGTAGATCAATGCCATTCGCTTTGCTTTCATCAGGGCGCAGGCTGAAGGCGACAATTTGTTTGACTACTTCAGGGAAGATGGTGACTAAATCGCGGTCGCAAAAGCTGAATACGGTGTCCAAATGCATGGCAGAGCGGGATTTTGGCAGGGCGGCCACGATCACTCGTTCGACGGCTCCGGCTTTAAATAAGGACATTGCAACTTGGCCAATGGCTTGATGCGAGGTGCGCTCGCCCATACCAATCAAGACGACGCCATTGCCAATCGGCATCACATCGCCGCCTTCTAGCGTGGCGCTGCCGTGATCTACATCGGGGTCGCCCCACCAAACTTTGACATCAGCGGCGGCAAAATCGGGGTGGAATTTATAAATAGCAGTGACGAGCAGGGTCTCTTGTCGTCGTGCTGGCCAATACATAGGGTTGAGCGTTACGCCGCCATAAATCCAGCAGGTGGTATCACGGGTAAATTGGGTATTAGGCAGCGGTGGCAAGATAAAGCTGGCGTTGCCAAAGTTTTCACGAAAGATGCTGAGCACTTCAGATGGCGTGTCTATTGGCAAATCGGGGGCAACTACACCGCCCATTAGAAACTCTGCTAGATGGCGTGGTTCTAGAGACTCTAGCCAGCTACGTACTTCTTCCAGCAAACCAATGCCTACCAAATCTGCGGTGATCTTGCGATCGAGTATCCATTTTTTAGCTTCGGGATTAGCCACGGTGGTGGTGAGTAGATTGTGCATCTCAATCACATCTACACCGCGTTCACGCATTTTGGAAACAAAATCAAAGTGATCGCGTTTGGCTTGGCTTACCCACAGCACATCATCAAACAATAAAGAATCGCAGTTATTGGGGGTGAGCCGCATATGCGCTAGCCCCGGTGAGCAAACCATCACCCGCCTTAGCATGCCTACTTCAGAGTGAACGCCCAGTTGTAGATTTTCGGTACTCATCACATAGCTCCTATTAAAGCTTTAGAAAACCGGTGTAAAGGCCGTAACTCGCCGCAATGGCCCCAATTACAGCGGCTGCAAAGATAAATTTTTCAATGGTGGTAAAAACAATCTGGCCGCATTCTTTACGCGCCTTGGTATAAAGAATGGCGCCTGGCGCATACAGCAGGGCAGATAACAGTAAGAATTGCACCCCAGCCGCGTAAATCAGCCACATGCTGTAGAGCGTAGCCACCACTGAAATAATTAAGTCTTTATTGCGATTGCCACCATGCTCTGCATAGCCGTCGCCCTTATAAGCCACCATCACGCCGTAAGCGGTAGATAAAAAGTAAGGTACTAAAATCATTGAGGTCGCGAGTAGCAGCAGGCTGGTATAGGTGCTGGCTGCAAATAGAGTAATGATGAGAAAAACTTGCACGCCGCCGTTAGATAACCAAAGTGCATTGGCCGGCACGCCATTGGCGTTTTCTTTGTGCAAAAAACGCGGCATGGTCTGATCACGGGAGGCGGAGAACAAAATCTCGGCACAGAGCAAGGTCCATGAAAGCAAGGCACCCAGTAGCGAAATCACCAGCCCAATCGAGATAAAGATTGCGCCCCAGTGGCCAACAACATGCTCAAGCACATAGGCCATTGACGGGTTCTTTAAGCCAGCTAGCTCAGGTTGGCTCATTACCCCAAGGGATAAGACATTCACAAGCACTAGCAATAATAATGTGCTGAGAAAACCAATCACGGTTGCGCGGCCCACATCGGCACGCTTTTCAGCTCGGGCGGAATAAACACTTGCGCCCTCGATACCGATAAACACCCAAACGGTGACCAGCATCATATTGCGCACCTGATCCATCACGCTGCCTAGCTTAAGATTGCCCTTGCCCCAAAAATCGGTGGTGAATACATCTAGCTTGAAAGCTACGGCGGCCAGAATGATAAACATCACCAGCGGCACAATCTTGGCAACGGTGGTGACCTGATTAATAAACGCCGCTTCTTTAACGCCGCGTAATATTAAAAAGTGTACTGCCCAAAGCAAGATAGAAGCGCCAATAATGGCGGGGATGGTATTGCCATCGCCAAATATGGGGAAGAAATAACCCAGCGTGCCAAATAGCAAAACAAAGTAGCTGACATTGCCTAGAAAAGCGCTGATCCAATAACCCCAAGCCGATGAAAACCCCATGTAATTACCAAAGCCTGCTTTGGCATAGGCATAAACACCGGAATCTAATTCAGGTTTTTGGTTGGCGAGGGTCTGAAACACAAACGCCAGCATCAGCATCCCCACCGCCGTGATCGCCCAACCAATTAGCGTGGCTCCTGCACCGGCGCTTTGCGCCATATTCTGTGGCAAGGAGAAAATACCCCCACCAATCATTGATCCGACCACCATCGCAATGAGCGCGGTTAGTTTTAGCTTATGGGACGATTGCGTCATGATAAAGCACCTCGGTGCGTAGTGAGATAAACGCTACTCGTGCCGAACTTTAGCTCGAGATTGTAAGAAATTGAACCGATGTTATTACGGCATACTCGCCAAAATGTAAGCTTATTTTGTGAGCCTTGCATGAGTCACAGCAGAAGATGTGCGTAGTCTGTTCTTTTGCGACTACGTTGTTTTTGATAAAAAACAAAATTGTTATTCTTTGTTGAATTTAGCTGTCTTTAAGAAAAACAAAGATTTTATCAATCATTACCTAAGCTTTTTTGTTAAATTAAATCATATTATTTATCAAGTTTTTTTTGGGGCTTATTTAAATGCATTTGGCATAGATTTACCGTAAAATAACTTATAAATAAGGATTTATTGGGTGTTTTTCTGCGATGTTTTGGTGAGCTCATTGTATGGAAAATTGAAAATGAGCTGAAGCAGTACAGGACTGTAATTACTATGGCTACCTATTTTTGATAATTAACAATGGACAAGTAAATAAAAAATGGGCTTGGATAGGCATTCACAAATTTTTGTAGTTTGTGAATTGGCGGTACGTTATTGTCATTTTTATTAAAGAGTTCATGCTTGCTAGTTACACGAGGTTGTTTTTTATTTCACAAAAGTTTCTTACAAGTATCATGGGCATTCCGCCGATGTTTTTCATGGGTTTTTGTAAGTAATTGGTTGCAGGAGGGGAGGGGCAGGGTGAGGTGTACTGCTGATCAATGAGTAGACATTTTTCAGCTTGCTTTGAAAAAACTGTGGGTTAAATGAAAATAATCAAGCAAGTCACTTTGCTTTCTAAAAACACTGTAAATGGAGCTGTAGATCGCTCAAGAGCTTAGTAGAGGCTGTTGGCTTATTTATCATTAGGCTTATTTCTTGAGCAGTTTGTGCAACTTACAAACATACGCTTACATTTATTTTCAACATACTTTCCGCAGTATTTTATTAAATTTCTACTTATTTACAACAAAATCTATGCTTATGTTTACAATCTCTGCATAGTTGAACTACATTCACACAATATTATTTAATACTAAAGCAATAAACCTGAAGTTTTGTCCTGATCTTATCTATTTACACAAAGATGCAAAGTTAAATGAAGTAGCCTCCTCGATTGGGTAAATATAGCTGGCACAATTTTCCCGCTAAATGGTGTTACTACATCTGATGTTATTGCAATTTTTTTGCCGAAATAAGAATGATTTAGATCATTACAGCTTGTTATCAATTACGTTATTTTAATTCATATAAATATTTTTTGTAGCTTAGCTCTGAGTGTTTTAATTAATTGCTAAAAAATAAATATTAATTTAGATTTATATTGAGGTATTTGACTGTGTTAAACAACAAAGTAATCTCTATAGTAGGCGCTGGGGTCACAGGACTAAGCTGCGCATTAAAATTAGCCGGCTCAGAAATAACTAAAGGCTATACGATTCGTATTTTTGAGAATGGGGATAAAACAGGTGGCCGAGCGCATTCAATTAAAGTGGATGATTTCAGCATAGACTTAGGGGCAGGGCGGTTTTCACCCGCTTTGCATCCAAATGTTTCCAAGCTTGTTAGTGAGTTAGCAGAGAATATAGAGGTTTTTCCTTTTACAAAAATTGCACACCCACACCCACAACATACGGGATTGAAAGAAGTATTGGCACAATTAAAGCCAAAAATGTTCAATAGCGATAATGAATCATTTTTTCAATTTTTATGTAACTATGTAGGGAGTGAAAAATCTCATGCCATTATTAATGGCTTAGGCTATGATTCCTTATTTTTGCCACAAATTTCACCAAAAATTGGCTACGATATTATTGAAAAACACCCGGAAATTCAGTGCTTTTCGGATAATTCATCTTATGAATGGTTTAATTTAGTCGATGGTTTTTCCGTATTAGTTAAAAGCCTATATGAAAGAGCGGCTGTACTAGGTGTTGAATTCTATTTTGAACATAAATTAGTCAATCTGCAAACAAAATCAAATAGTACTTTGCTTGAGTTTTCTGGCTCTGAGCAGCAAGAGATATGGCATAACAGTACATACACCATACTGGCACTTCCACCAACAGCAATGTCATCACTCAATATCGATTTTCCAGATAGCTGGAGCGATTATACTTATGGATCTATCCCTCTATTCAAAGGGTTTATATTTTTTGATCACCCTTGGTGGCAAGATTACAATTTAGAAAATAAAGTAACTATTGTCGATAACCCATTAAGGAAATTATATTTTAAAAGTGATAAATATATCTTCTTTTATACCGACAGTGCTTATGCTGATTTTTGGCAAGAAGAAACAAAAAAAAGCGAAAATGAGTATATAAATACAGTCATGAACTTAATCAGTGTAGCCTTAAATATTTCAATTAAAGAAATACCTTGGCCAGTAAGTCATAAATTTAAGTATTGGCCGAATGGCGTAGAGTTTGCTTTAGAAACCTCCCCCGAGCACCCTCCTATTTTATCTAAAAATAATGGCACAATTATCGCTGCTTCAGATGCATATACTTCACATTGCGGCTGGATGGAGGGGGGGATTATTGCTGGCAAAAATTCGGCAGAGCATCTATTAAAAAAATTAGAAAAATTAGCAGTAACAGAGAGATATAAGTTAATTTCTGAGTAAATACTGCACAAAACAACCTTATTAATTTTAACTGGTATGTATATTTAATGAGCATTTTGAATTTTCCACGTATTCACTTTAAAGGAGCTGCACGGCTTAATGTGCCAACGGGGAATAGAAATATTGCCGGTACTTTAGATATAGCAAATAATCGTGTGTATCAAGATGGCGCGTTGTTTGATTTAAAAAAGCACCCAAGCGAGTTTCATCAGTATCTAAAGCAATTGCCACCAAGGTTTAATTTGCAGGGCTTGCCTGATGACGGGGGTGTTTTTAATCAAGCTGCTGGGCATAATTTCTTAGGAAATAATCATTTCTCCTGGGAAAATACACAGATTACAGCGCTGCAAATACAGCCTGGCATGCTAGTGGAAAACGACTCATTGCTCGGTTGCAAGCTGGAGCTATGGGGACATTACAATGAATATTTGCGCACAACATTTAATCGGGCAAGGTGGGTAGATATTGATCCAAGCCGAGACGATACTTCGCAAATATATGCTGGGCAGCTCTGTATTAAAGAAGCGGCAGCTGCGGCTAATGCTCCCTATTTATTTTCTTCAGCGATTGATTGTGTGCATTCGGTTCGCTGCTATGGTGAGAATCATATTCAGCAAAAGCAGGCTCACTTCTTAGGGCCAGAGTTTGCTAAGACTAGGGTATTTCAATTTTCTGTAGCCAAAGATGCTGAACATTTTATTTTCAATCAATTAGATCTTAAATCTGAGTTTATTGAATACTTGCAGCAAGAGCTAAAAAGAAACGATGTATTAGGGCTGAGCATTCAGTACAGCGTTTTTAATATGTCTACTCCACAACAGCCAGATACGCCGGTATTTTATGATTTAAGTGGCAGTATTGGTTTATGGCTAAAGCAAGATATGGCCACATTTAGCAATGCTAGGGTTTTATATCCCGATAATAATCAGGGTTTTGGCCCTGTGGCGATTAAGATTCAAGAAGAGTGGGCAAGTATCAGCATGGCTTGCAGTATTCCATTTACTAGCCGTGAAGCCCAATGTACTGGGCAGCAGCTCACTCATGCTCTAGGGCCAAAGTATTCTCTGGGCACATTAGAGCTCAGAACTAAAAGTGGGGAATTATTGGCCAAAATACCTGAGTCAGTATATCTCCCATTCTGGAAAACGGCTGGAGTTTTTGATGTACCATTATTAATAAACGCCACAGATGATTCTTTAATATTGCATGGTGTTGGCAATCAATGGTTAGAATCTGATTGGCTGATTCAAGCAGAGCAAAATGTTATTTCCTTAGAAGCACCCGACAGAAAAAACAATACTTTTTTCTCTAAGGATATAAAAATATTTAGCTACTATCGTGGCAAGCCAAAAGCTAAAAAAGATATCTGTGTTTTCATTGAGAACAAAGCGATTGTTAGCACGGCTCAATTAATGGTCTCTAGCAATGAACAGGGCCAAGCCTCGCTGATGATTACGAGCAGAAAATCGGGAGTGAGTGAGGTTTTTGTTGGCGACCACAGGGGAAAGATATTGGTACGTGTACTCTCTGATGATTGGGCGCTCTTAGATACCCCTGATCATTTGGTGGATTACACTTTTCTGTATGAACAGGTCATGAGTTATTACGAGCTGATTTATCCATTTATGGCCGATAAAGTATTTAGCATGGCCGATCAGTGCAAATGCGAAACTTATGCGCGATTAATGTGGCAAATGTGTGATCCGTTGAATCGTGATAAAAGTTATTACATGCCAAGTACCAGAGAAATGTCTTATGCTAAATCGATACTTTTTCTTAAATATTTAAGAAATGTTGAAGAATCGGCCTTAAGCGATCAAAAAACAACAGCCCTAGTCAAAAATGCAAAAAATGGTGAAATTAGCAGTAAAGAAGAATTAGTTAAGGTATTAAAGCAAGCGGTGAATTTAGAATTATCCATCATGCTGCAGTACCTATATGCCGCATATTCCTTGCCAAACTATGCTGCTGGTGAGCAATTAGTGGCTAGCAAAAGATGGAACGTAGAGCAATTAGCCTTAGTTTGCGGTGGGGCAGATCGAAGACAGTATTCTGGTTGGCGTGGCACAATTTTAGAAATTGCCCATGAAGAAATGATTCATTATTTGATTGTGAATAATCTATTAATGTCTTTAGGCGAGCCATTTTTCCTAGGTACGCCCTTGTTTGGTTCAAAAGCAGCTGAAGAATTTGGCCTTGATACTGAGTTTTCTTTTGAACCGTTTTCAGAGCATGTGCTAGCAAAGTTTGTTAGGTTTGAATGGCCGCATTATTTTCCATCTACAGGAAAATCGATAGCAGATTTTTATGCCTTAATTCGCAGGGCATTTGCCAATATCCCTGATCTATTTAGTCGAGAAGTGGCTAAATCAAGCGGTGAGCATCATTTGTTTTTAAATGAGCTTACAAACAGAAAGTTCCCAGCTTATCAATTAGAAGTAAATAATCGAGAAACAGCATTATTCGCCATTGATTTTGTTACAGAGCAGGGCGAAGGGGCCGCAGCAGATTCGCCCTATTATGCCCAAAGCCATTTTAATCGATTAAGAGAAATATCCCGCACATTACTCACAAGTGAAGTGCCATTTGAGCCTGCAATCTCAGTTTTAAAAAACCCTGCATTAGACCCAACACCTGGCTGCAATACAGTATTAAACCCCGAGGCTAGGCAGCTTATGGTTTTATATAAAGGCTGCCATGAGCTGACCTTTCATATGATGATTCAACATTTTGGGCAAAAGCCTTTAGGTAGTTTGCGCCGCTCAAGAATAATGAATGCTGCAATCGATATTATGGCAGGGATATTAAGGCCTTTATCGGTACAAATTATGTCAATACCTTCAGGCGTTCCTGGCCGTAATGCTGGCCCACCTGTGCCACAGGCGATTCAATTTAGCTTGATTGCAGATCATCAGGCCGGTTGTGAGGCACTCGCAATGCAATGCCGAGCGCTTGCAAAATACGCGAGAGAAATAAAAGGAATTAAACCTGCAATAGCACAAATTGAATTACTTGAGTTTTATGATAAACAAATGATGGATCTTGCAACTGGAAAACTTTCACGGGAAGGCTGATAAATGAAGAAAATAATTATTGTGGGGGGGGGCTTAGCAGGTGGTTTGGCCGCCATTTATTTAGCTAAACGTGGGCATGATGTGCATGTTTTTGAAAAACGTGGCGATCCTTTTTTGGCGTATTCAGATTATATAGATCAAGTTAGCTCGCGGGCGATAGGCGTGAGTATGACGGTGCGTGGGATTCAAGCGGTTTTAAATGCAGGTATTCCTAAAGAAGAGTTAGATTTATGTGGGATTCCTATCACTGGCATGTCTTTTTGTATTGCTGGAAAATTTAAAACTAGAGAATTGCCCGCCATTGATTCTCTTTCGCCTCTTTCATTAAGCAGGGCGGATTTTCAGAAATTATTAAATAAATATGCAGTTATTAATAATGTTCATTATCACTATGGTCAACGATGCTTAGAAGTTAATTTAGATGATAAAACAATCACCACTAAAGATAATAATGGGCTGATTGTTGAGCATAAGGGCGATCTATTGATTGGTGCAGATGGAGCACGCTCTGCTGTGCGGCAAGCTATGCAAAATAATATCCGCAGATTTGAATATCAGCAATCATTTTTCAAACATGGATATAAAACACTCGTTATCGCAGATGCCAGCCCGCTTAATTTAAGAAAAGATTTAATCTATTTTTTTGGAATGGATTCTGGCGGTATATTTGCTGGGCGTGCAGCTACCATTCCTGATGGCAGTATTAGCTTTGCAGTTTGTTTACCTTATCAGGGAGAGATTAGTTTAAATACTAAAGACAGCGCAATTATGGGGCGCTTTTTTGATAAGTACTATGCAATGCTGCCTGAAGAAACTAGAAAAGAACTGCTATCACAGTTTATAGAAAAGCCAAGTAATGATTTGATTAATGTAAAATCTTCAGTTTTTCATTATAAGCAAAATGCATTAATTCTGGGAGATTCAGCCCATGCCACTGCGCCTTTTCTGGGGCAGGGAATGAATATGGCGTTAGAGGACGCTTATATCTTGAATGCATTATTCGAAAAGCATGAAGATGATTTTGAAAAAATTCTGCCTGAATTCACTCAGTTAAGGAAAATTGAGGCCGATGCAATGCAAGAGATGGCCATTAATAATTATGAAGTGCTGAGTCGGTCTAACCCTATTTTCTTTATGCGCTCAAAATATACTCGTTATATGAGTAATAAATTCCCTGCCCGCTATCCTCCGGATATGGCTGAAAAGCTTTATTTCACCTCGATGGCTTATCGGGAGCTAAGAGATATTCAGCAGAAGCAAAATGTTTGGTACAAACTAGGGAGAGTCAACTAATGAAGATCTTAGTCGTCGGAGCAGGGCCTGCGGGCCTGATGTTTGCCAGTCAGTTAAAGAAAATTAAACAAAATTGGGATATCGCGATTGTAGAAAAAAATACAATGGATGAGGTTATCGGCTGGGGTGTGGTTTTACCTGGCAGGGCCCCCCAGCACCCTGCTAATCCATTAAGTTATTTAGCTAATGATCAAGAAGTTGATGCGCAATATATGAATGAATTTTGTTTTGTTCATCAAGGCGAATACGCAAAGGCAAGTACGGGTATTACTTTGTGCGGCATAGAAAGACGATCTTTAGTCGGCGCTTTAAGAGCGCTTTGCAGTGATTTACTGATTCCAATTAGCTATTCTTCGCCATTATTTGATGGAGAAGGCTTGGATACGGATGCCTACGATTTAATTGTTATTGCGAATGGAATTAATAATATATCCAATTATTTTAATGAAGCTTTAGCACCTGATGTTGAGTTCGGTAAGAATCGCTATATGTGGTATGGCACGCCAAAGATATTTGATTCGATGAACCTAATTTTTAAACAAACGGCTCATGGTGTATTTATTGCACATGCATATAAGTATTCCCGCTCGATGAGCACTTTTGTGGTTGAGTGCAGTGAGGAAACGTATCATGCTGCCGGTATTGAGTCTTTATCGGCCGCAGAAGCAAAAGTATTTATTGCCAATATCTTTAATATTGAGCTTGATCGGCAGCCGGTTGAAGCTCAGCCCGGTTTGCAATGGCGAAATTTTGTAACGCTGAGCCATGCCAAAGCGTATGAAGGCAATTTAGTGCTGATTGGTGATGCCTTGCAAACAGGCCATTTTTCTATTGGTCATGGCACGACTATGGCGGTGGTTGCTGCGCAAATGCTGGTAAAGGCACTTTATGAGCATGCAGAATTAAATAGCGCTTTAGAGGATTTTAATGAAAAGGTTATGCCGCTTATGCAATTATTTAGCGGGCATGCCCATATCAGCCGTACTTGGTTTGAAACTGCGGCAGAAAGAATGGATTTAAGCGTTGGCGAATTGGCAAAGAGTTTTGCTGAGCGTCGCGAGCAGCTCCCCCCTTTGCCTGCCGCCTTAGCGCAGGCACTCGGCATGGCCTTATTGCGTAAGGAATATTAAGATGATTTCAGAGCAAATTCTACCGCCACGCTTACCTGAGCAATGGAGCAGTAGCTATATTTCTTACTGGCAGCCTATGCAAAAAGATGACCAGATTACCTCGGGTATTTGTTGGTTTGATTATGAGCAAAATCGTTGCCGGATTGATGGTTTATTTAACCCATGGTCAGAGGAAAAAACGGGCCATCGCCTATGGATGTCAGAAATTGTGACGGCCAGTGAGGGTAAAACGAAGAAATCAAAAATTGCTTACTATCGTGAACCGGCACAGGGTGAGACAGAGTATGCAGCAGTCGTTCTTGATGATGATTTAGAAACTTGCCACGAAGTCTTATTAAGGCAGGATGTTTTATTGCAATACCAAGCCAGCTATGCAGGAAGTCAGACTTTGTTGGGCAGGGAAACAGAAGCTTGGACTTTTACTAAGCCAGGTAAAGGTCCCTCAACGTATTACTTTGTAAAAGGCACTAATCAATTGATTAGAATGGTGACGGGAGATCCTGAGGTGCATGCTTCTATTCGTGATTTTCCTAATTTTACAACGCATGCTATTGCTGATGAGGTGTTTTTAAACGGCGCTTAATTGGCATTGCATCAATTAAAAAGGCAGGGCAATCATTGCCCTGCCTTTTTAATTTAATTTCTTTAGCGGGCATCTCGTATTGATGTGGGATGCCCGATAGGGCAATAGCGTTGATTACAATAAATCAGTGCGCTCTCGTTTTTATTACTTTTGTGAGTTTCATTAAGTAACGGCTTGAAAATGTGAGGGCTATTGTTCCGCCAATCAAATCAGCAATTGGGAAAGATAACCAGATTCCTGTGCTGTGAAAGTAAAGGGGAAGGATAAAAATAAGGGGAATAAGTAGAATATAGGTTCTAGCTGCATCAAGCAGCATGGCAGGTAGTGCTTTGCCCATGCCTTGAAATAAACCACTAGACATCATGCATACCCCTGAAGCTAGAAAACCAAGAAAGCAAATCGCTGCAATCTTTTTTCCTTCAGAAATAATTTCTGGGCTTTGTGTGAAAAGTAGTAATAGCCATTCGGGATTAAAGCAAAGCAGCGCCGTAACGATTACGCCCCATATGCTGCTACAAATAAGGGCAGAAATATAAGCCTGTTGTACTCGCTTAAATTGCTGTGCACCATAATTAAATGCAGATAATGTTTGTAGTGCAATCATCATGCCAATAATGGGTAAAAATAAAAACATATAACAACGCATTAAAATACCATGTGCGCTAATCAGGGTGCTCGATTGCTCTGGGACCACCACAGATATGGAGTAAACCGATACTGCCATGATAATTGAAAAGCCACCATGAGAAAGTAAAACAGGCATGCCAAAGCTGATGATATCTAAATAAACTTTTAATTTAGAAAAAAAATATTGTGGCTTAAATTTTGCTGCGTTTTCACCTTTATTTTGCAGTTGTAATGCCATCACTAAAGCTATACTCATGGCGCAGGCCGTGGCCCAAGCTGCGCCTGCAACGCCCCACTTAAAAACGAAAATAAAAAGGGCATCAAAAATAATATTTAGAATTGATCCCGTGGCTAGTACTTGCATCATTGCTTTTGGATTACCTGATGCACGAAAGCTTTCGGTGATTTGATTACTAATAAACCCAACGATAGAGAATATAAGTACTGGTACAAGATAACTATCGGCCTCTTGAATAAATTCATGGGGCACAGCCAATAATGCATAAATGGTGGGCCTAAAGATCATCAGTAAGGCAGAAATAATAATTGCGCTAGCAATGGCAAGTAAGAATGATGCAGAAAAAACGCGGGAGGCTTCTTCGTACTGTTTCGCCCCTAAATGTCTTGAGATAATTGAGGCCATGCCACTTCCTTGCATGGTACTCATTGCAAGTAAAAACATTTGTATAGGAAAAACAGCAGATACCGCACCCATTGCATGATGGCCAATGCCGCGGGATATAAATAGGCCATTTACAACAATATACATGCCATTAATGACCAAACCCACAATAGTTGGCAGTGCCATATATAGAAATTGTTGAAAAATGGGTGATTTTAGAAGAGGAGATTCACTATTTATATGGTTATCATCTATATACGCCAATTTCATTGACATGGTGGACCTTTGTTGAGTTTGTTTTAATGTTTGAGCATAAGGCATGCTTGGTGGTTATCGATTATAAAATGCCGCACAGACTATGGATGTGCCTTATTAAGATACAAATAAAGATAGTAAAATATTAGGATGTAATTGTCCTTATTTTTAATTAAAGCGTTGTAAAAAGTGAATTGTTTTTATGTGTAGCGATAATTATGGATAGTAAGTTTATTATTCTTTTTTAATTCTTGATGTTATCGTGGCTTGGCTTTGTTGCACAAATCAATTTAAGAACGAAGCACTCCAAACCCCATACGGATTTTCGCCACCCGTACCGTTACTGGTATGCCCAGTTGCGTGCAGCGATTTAAGATCGCAACGCGTACTCGCAACTCTGCCCCCTGCCGATCAAAATCCCTAGCTATTACCCGTTAACCCAACAATTTGAAACAGCGCATCTTGGTTTCAATCAAGAGTAGCTGATGATAGTCACTCCAGTTTTTCCACTCGCTTTCGCCCTGCATCTTGATCCCCGTACTTTCGAGCAATCATTGCAGACCACCCATACTTTTTTCGGTTCAGGCATGCCTCATGCGTTCATGATGCCAGCAGTAGGGCTTAGGCGATTTGTGCAACAAAGTTGGTTTGAACTTAAAAGTGGTGAATGAATTGCTATGAAAGCATTTTCTTGTAATTTGCTTTCTTTTTTTGTGGGTTTTTATTGGGTGTGACGAGCCGGTTTTTTACTGAAGTGGTGATCGTTTCTTACTAGTTGGGGCGGGGGTGAATGAATTTCAAAAGAAGTAATTTCTTACAAAAGAAAGATATAAATTGCGCTATATATCCTATGATTTATCATGCTCTGATTAATTGCCATGGGTAGTATGAAGTATGAATATTGAGAAAGTAGTATTTGGGTTTTTTATCTTATTGGCATTTACTCTTAATTTTGGCTTTGTGCTGGGGCCAATGGATGTTGCTCACCAGCATGATGTCTTTGAATTATTTCTGGCCATTGTGGTTAGCCTTATTGCCACCGTGATTAAATTTGGCGATCGTACTCAAGTAGGGGCTTTGCATTTGGCAACCAGCTTAGTGGCCGATTTGCAATTAATTGCTGCAGCTTTAGTTTGGGGGCACGCTATGTATGTTACTCAAGTTGGGATGACACCAGAAGTGACCTCCATGGTCGTGTCATTTTCTGCCGGAGCGCTCGCTGCCAATGTAGTTTCGGTGGTCTTGCTGATCGGTGAAACTTTGCAGCACCGGCGTTAGGTTATTAGTGATGCCTAATATATTCTTTATGGTTATGCGGCGCATGCGTGCGCCGATTATTACGCTGATTTTTATATATGCCATTTCGGTTTTAGGCTTGGTGCTGATTCAAGGTTTAGATGATCAGGGCCGTCCTTATCAAATGGATTTTTTCCATGCTTTTTATTTTATTAGCTATACCGCAACCTCAATTGGCTTTGGGGAAACACCCTATCCATTTTCTTATTCGCAGCGTTTATGGGTTTTATGCTGTATTTATTTATCAGTGACCGGTTGGGCTTATAATTTAGGGTCTATTTTTACGCTCTTTAATGATCAAGCATTAAAGCGGGCAATTCAACACGCTAGATTTAAAAATAAAGTACAGCGTTTACGTGAGCCATTTTATTTGATATGTGGCTATGGGCAAACAGGGCGCTTGTTGTGTAAAGTACTAGATGATTTAAATATTCGCTTTGTTGTGGTCGAACAAAAAGAAGAGCGGGTTAATGATTTAGCCTTGGCAGATTTTCATTCAGATCCTATTTATTACGCAGGAAATGCCTCTAATCCTGAGTTACTAAAAATAGCCGGTATTCAGCACGCAATGTGCCGAGGAGTGCTGGCGATTACTGGAGATGAGAATGTTAATTTGGCCATTGCAATGGCAGCCTTTGTTTTACAGCCCAAATTAGTCTCTGTGTGTCGCTGTAAAAACAAGGCGGTTGCAGAGAATATGCAATCGTTTGGCGCAAACAAAGTAATTAATATGTTTAATGCGGTAGGTAAGCAGTTTCAAATGCTTTTGCATGCACCGCATACCTATCGCTTATGGAATGTACTTTCAGATTTTCCTGGGCAGCCCATTACTGGATTACTGCGCCCTCCTAGCGGGCATTGGGTGATAGTCGGTTATGGCCGCTTTGGAATGTCTATGCGTGCGGCTTTGCTGCAAGAGGGTGCAAGCGTAACTGTAATCGATCCTGACCCGCAGCCTGATTTATTGCCTAAAGAGTTTGTGCAAGCCCTAGGTGTGAATGCCACCGCTTTAATTGCCGCAGGTATTGAACGCGCTTCGGGTTTATTGGTTTGTCATGATCACGATATTAATAATTTATCGGCACTCGCTACAGCTAAATTGATTAACCCTAAGCTATTTGTAGTGGCAAGGCAAAATCTGCGCGATAACCATTTATTGTTTGAAGCGTTTAAGCCTGATATTACATCCATTCGCAGCGAAATTGTGGCGCATGAATGTTTACGCTCGATTGAAACGCCATTATTAGCGCAATTCTTAGACTTAATAAAAGATGAAGATGAAGCTTGGGCCAAGGCTTTGATTGATCAATTGGCTAATTTATGTGATGGTAAAGTACCAGAGATTTGGAGTATTACCTTAAACGCTGAAAACACCGCGGCGGTGTATGCATTTTTAGCCAATCCGTTGCCGTGTTTACGCTTAGGGCATTGGATTAACGATCCTTTTGGCGAGGGGAAATTAAAATGCCAAGCGCTATTGCGGTTGCAAGATGAAGAAGCGCAGCTTTGGCCTGCCTTAGATACCCCGCTACGCTTTGGCGACCAATTACTCTTTGCTGGAAACCATGATGCTTATCTTGCACATATAGCCATGCAGGAGGCGACTCATTTATTAGATTTTTCTCGCACAGGGATAATAGAGCCGCAAAGCTGGGTATTTAGAAAGTGGGCAGAGCGCAAGCAGAATAATTAAGTGAGGATGGGTTACGCCAAGCATAAGTCGCTTGTCTAACCCACCCTACAAACAATTAGGCTTGAATAGAGCATGTAGCTGGGGTTGGGTGTAATAAAGTAGAATAATCTGACGAGATATCTATTCAGTATTGCGTCTAAATACCCAGCTCATGCCGTTCGATACGCTTGGGGTAAATTGATAGCCTTCACTATTAAACGCTTTTAAATCTTCGGCTTGATTAATGTTGTGGCTGGCGGCCCAGCGTACCATTAGGCCCCGGGCGCGTTTGGCGTAGAAGCTGATTATTTTGTATTTGCCATTTTTATAATCTTCAAATACCGGTGTAATAAGCGGGCTATTTAATAGTTTGGGCTTGACCGATTTAAAGTATTCGGTAGAGGCTAGATTAACCACTGTTTTAGGCTGTAGTTGGTTGATTGCTGTAGTAATGGTTTCTCCCCAAAAGGCGTAGAGATGATTACCCGCAGGATTGACTAGAGACGTGCCCATTTCTAAGCGATAGGGCTGAATTAAATCTAAAGGGCGTAGCAGGCCGTATAGGCCGGATAAAATGCGCAGATGGTTGGATAGATAATCCAGTTGAATTTGATTCATTTCCCCCGCATTGAGCCCCTCATAAACATCACCCATAAAAGCCAGTACGGCTTGCTTGGCGTTGCTTGGCGTAAAGTCTGGATGCCAGGCTTGATAACGCCCAACATTAAGCGCCGCCAGTGGATCAGATAGCTTCATAAGGCTGGCAATTTGAGCCGGTGATTGCTGCTTAAGCAGCTTAATGAGCTGAGCGGAGTGAGCCAAGAAATCAGGCAGGCTGAAGTCGGGGGTGACGGGGGGAGTCGTGTAATCCAGCGTTTTGGCTGGAGAGAGCAACATAAGCATGGCGGACTTTTATGGCTGGATGAGCGTTGAAAAATTAAAAGCGGCAAGAAATATGTGGCCTGTAGGCTGGGCACAAAAATGTGCCCGCCCTGCATGAGTGCCTTTGGGTGGAACGAAAGTTAAAAATCGCTCATGGTACTCGTGCCATGTCGCCATTTTCTCCTTGTTCAGCCCCAAAATTGGGCCAAGCGCAGTAGTGAATGAAACGTCAACAGACCCTAAGGCTCAACCCCTGAGCCGCGCAGTAGGGCCGCGAGTTCCATGGCGGTTTTGACCTGCATCTTTTCTAAAATCCGTGCACGGTGAACTTCTACGGTTTTCATGGAGATGGATAAATCATCGGCAATTTGTTTATTTAAACGGCCTGTAAGAATTAGCTTCATCACTTCACGCTCGCGCGGGGTGAGTGTGCCAAGGCGTTTGGTGATTTGCATTTTGATTTGCCATACACCGCGCTTGGTGGCGTCGTTGGCAAGGCAGCGCTCAACCAGATCAACAATATCGTTATCGTTAAATGGCTTTTCAACGAAATCGGTTGCGCCTTGTTTTAATGCGCCAACGGCCATTGGCACATCGCCGTGGCCAGTTAAAAACACCACGGGTGGGCAATATGGGTGTTCTTTGATCCGATCAAACAGCTCTAAGCCGCCCATGCCGGGCATGCGTACATCAAGTAGCAGGCAGCCGTAACGCTCGGGTGAGTAATCTGCAAGCAGCGCTTCGGCACTGGCGTAGCTATCGGCACGGTGATTACGGGTGGAAAATAGCCAGACGAGGGCATCACGAATAGCGTCATCGTCATCAACAATTGCAATGCGGCGATCAAGGTTCATTAGCGTGGGTTTCCTCTGAGGGGGCAGTAAAATCTACCGTCAGTTTGAATATTGGGTGGAAAAAAGCGCTGCATCTCGCATACGCCATTGTCAACATCGATTGCGAGAGCGTGCGTCAAGGTTCATTTGCCTGAGATTCCTCAGAGAACGGAACAGTAAAGATAAAGCGGCAACCGCCGCTAGGATTGTTTTCTGCCCAAAGACGGCCTTGGTGGTATTCAATAATCGAGCGGCAAATATTCAGCCCCATCCCCATTCCTGTGTCTTTGGTGGTGTAAAACGGTTTAAATAATTGTTCCATTTGTTCGGCGCTAATACCAGTGCCGCGATCCGCAATGATAACTTGTAAGTAATCATGCTCGCGGCTGAGCATAATTGCTAATGTTTTTTGTTCGATCGGGGTCTCGCTCATGGCCTCCATAGCGTTTCGGATCAAGTTGAATAATACTTGCTCCAGCATGATGGGATCGACATAAAGGTCAGGCAAATCACTGGGCTCTGAAATGCTAATTGCGACTTGTCGTCTAACGGCCTCGTGGGATTGCAAATCCAGTACGGTATCAAGCAGACCCGTAATAGTGCAGCGGCGGCGATGTGGTGCACGGCGCTGCACAAACTCTCGAATGCCACGAATAATCTGCCCAGCTCGCCTGGCCTGCTCGCCCATCTTGTCGATGGCTTGCGATAGCTGCTGTAAATTAGGCGTTGGGTTGGCCAGAATATTGCGGCAACCAGAGGCGTAGCTGGCAATCGCGCCCAGTGGCTGGTTAAGCTCATGCGCAAGGCTAGAGGCCATTTCGCCCATTGAGATTAAGCGGCTGGTTTGCTGGATTTTTTCGTTTTGTAGCCGCTCGCGTTCGGCGGCAGATTTTAGCGTGGTAATATCGGTGGCCACTTCTAGCCAAACATCGGAATCATCTACCCATAAATTATGGCGGCTTTTAATCTGAAACCAGCGTTTATGAAGGCCATCATACCATTCGGAATCGACCGGAGTATCAAAGCGGCGGGCGCTAAACGGCACGATACAACAGCGGCCACGTCGGTCTGGCAGATTGAATGAGCGATCAAACTGCCGGTTACTCATCAGCAGCTCACCGCTATCTGCATCACTCACGGCTACGGCGGTATCGAGGCTATCGAGCACCGTTACAAAGCGTTGGTGCGAGGCTTGCAATACTTCGCGCTCACGTTTTAGCTCGGTAATATCGTAGAGTGAGCCCATCCAGCCAATATGCCTGCCTTCGGCATTGATTAAATTGGAGCCGTGCAAGCTCACATCAAAGCGCTCGCCATTCTTACGCATAAAGCGCACTGCTTGGCCGTTTGGGTCGGCTCTGCCTTGGCGAATGGCATCAAAGGCGGCTTGGCAGCGCTCTAATTCTTCCGGCGGCCAATATGGCAATGGTGGCTGTTGGCCGAGTAGCTCATCTGCGCTATAGCCGGTCATTTCGCAAAAAGCGCGATTTACATAAATAAGACGGCCATCTTTATCCATCGCGCGCATCCCACTGACCAGCGAGTCTTCCATCGCTTGGCGTAAGGCGGTTTCTGCTCGCAGCTGAGATTCGGCAAAGGAGCGCACTCGCATCACACGATGCAAAAGTGCGGTGGAAGCCAGCATACCTATAGCCAATACAAGTAATAGCCAAGGTAATGATTCGGTAAGCCTATGCCTTGGTGCATGATATAGCTCGGCTTGTATCGCAAGGCCAAGCGGTGGGGAATCGAGGGAGATGCGGGTTTTTAGACCGCTGGGGTCGAGTTGGCGGCTGGATTTTGCGGCGAGGGTAGCAAAATTGTGGTTGAGCAAGAGTACCTGATAGCGCTGAGCAATCCACCACGGTACCTGTTGCTGAAGGAGGCGATCAAACGATATTGTGGCCACAATGAAGTGCTTTCCATCGGCCATCGGCAGCGCAAATTGGGCTAAAGAGGGCTGCTCTGGCTCGGTACGTAAATAGCTCCAGCCACTTTCACCGTTAAAAGGCAGCGTTCTTTGTTGCGGGGCGGCCCACCAAACATTGGAATCTGTTTGGTTTCTGATGACGAGGCTGATGATTTCTGGGCTGTTTTGAATTAAAGACATAGCCCGCGCCTGAAAGAGCGCGGATTGTCTGCTGTAATCGGTGGCGGCTAAGGCGGTAATCGCGTCAGTATCAGCGATGATTTGTTGGGTAATGGCTTGTTTTTGCCAGAGCAAATCTTGCTCTAGCTGATTGCTACGTTCTTTTTTACCTTCGTCGGTGGTTAGTAAAATCCAGCTGGAAAAAGCGAGCGTAAATAACGCGGCAATCAGACCTGGCAGTAGTTGTAGCCAACGGCCAAATTGCGGGGAACGGGTGATGGAGTGGAGAGTCAATCTGCTAAGCCAAGGTATTGCCCCGAGAAGGTCGGGAATCTTTACAGAAGGCTAATACGGATGTCAGGAATTGTCTAGCAGCCTGTCGGACTTAGCATCAGTCAGCTGCAAAATCACCTGATCGGCCTATATTTCACCAGATTTTTGACCAATAACTCGTTATTGGCGCTGCAAATCCGGCAAAATCTGGTCTCGAC
>Ga0247722_10000340_pt1 | contig 29827 bp, 33 predicted proteins | sample MSEWelMarce3H_FC_FD_189094 | JGI IMG/M metagenome (GOLD analysis project Ga0247722, IMG submission 189094) | Subsurface sediment microbial communities from gas well in West Virginia, United States - MSEEL Well Study Marcellus 3H_FC | ecosystem: Environmental > Terrestrial > Deep subsurface >... | reverse complement strand
GCCTACGCGGGCACCGGCTCTGCCAAGATCAAGGTGTTCGCCGTTAACTATAACGTGCTACGCATCATGAGTGGGATGGGAGGCCTCGCATACAGCAATTGAGTTAGGTTTACCGCCTTGCAACAATATAAGGACATCCTATTATACTTTTTTAGGTGTGACACTGAAATGTCATACAAAATCATCAGCGTATCAGAAGAAGGACGTGGGAAGGGTGTGCGGGCTGTTAAAACCAAATACAGAGTGCGATCGGACGACGATAACGAGATCAACGATTACATTGTAATGTATTGGCCAGACATGGAGAATATGATCGTGTACGACGCTAGCTTGGACGCAAAAATGGATGGCTTCAATTGGCGTATCGACCGCAAACACCGGGTGAGCGCTACCCAAGACTATCACCAAGTAAACATGGAGAACTACGTCATGCTACATATACACGGAACCGACAACGATGATTATGATTATAGCGAAGTAGTTCATATCAACAATATCAAGACTGATAATCGATTGGCAAATTTACGTATTGGTTCAGACGAAGATCAAATTCACGAAAGACGTCAGAGGTCGGAAAGACAAAAGCCGTGTCAAGAGCTCGTGGATGCTGGTGTGCAACAGTTGCCCAAATACGTTAATTGGAATAAATTTGGAAGCAAATTCTTCATCCAGAACCACCCGCAACTGGTCAAAGAGGTGAAACAAGGTCTTCGCAAACAGCCATACATACCTGGATTCCAAAACTCAAAGTTGTCCGTTCTGGAAAAGTACCAAGACATACTGGCGCGGTTGGACAACTTGCAAAACGTCCTCGAAATGGACAATCCATCGTACGTTCTTGCAAGAGAATACCATGACATATGCCGACCGGTACGAGAGCTATTGGAGCTTCCCAATCCCAATGTTGACTGCATCGATCCTCGTCCTATTCCAGCGGATCGCAAAACTGTTTCTGGACGCCGGAGGTCGGATGCCGGTCTACCATCGGATTGCACAATCACTCCAGAAATGATTCCCAAATACAGCTATTTCAAACCTGCGTCGGCTGCACGAGGATCGGCATTCATCATTGACAAACATCCTCTACTCGGAAATCAACGATTGTCGACAACATCATCCAAATCGGTTTCTACCGAAGACAAGTTCAATGAATTGTTGACGATGATGGCGCAGCTCGATCAGGGCACCATTCCAACAAAAAAATGAAAAACAACCCATCTAAAAGCGACAGTTTCACAACAACTATCATGTCTTATACAATCGTTCACACTGATGAGGGTAAGCGGTTCAAGGGCACGTCTGATGTAAAGAAATTCTACACCGTAAGATCTTCTGAGGATAATCGCGAATATATAGTGATATGGTGGCAGAATATTGATGAAATGATTGTGTACGATGCTTGCATGGATCGACGCCTTTCAGCCTTCAATTGGCATCTGAACACTGCAAAGTATGTTTGTGCGCATATGGATGATACACTGATTTATATGCACGCGTACATAAAGTACGACATACAAAACAACGCAAAATTCCATGGCTTGTCAGTCGATCATATCAATACAAAACCTACTGACAATCGTCTCGCCAACCTCCGTCTAGCCACACAAGCACAACAGAACAGTAATAGAGCTTCGCGGTCAGACAAGGAGAAACCATGCCAAGAGTTGATAGACGCGGGCGTGGAGGAGCTACCGAAATTCGTGCGGTGGGACAAAGGCGAATGCAAGTTTATCATAGAAAAGCATCCCAAGTTGCTCAAGGATGTCGCACAAGGACTGCGCAAGAAAGCAATGGTATCGGGCTCCAAGTCTACCAAGCTTTCGGTTCTTGAGAAGTACCAAGACATCCTAGCAAGGCTGAAAGAGCTGTATTACGACCCGGATTTTGAGAACAAGCGCAATGCCTTGATAGCTGAGTTTCATGCTATTTGTCAACCCGTGCGCGATGCTCTCGGTTTGCCCGACGATACAGCTGCTCTCACTACCGCATCGACTAGCAGCAACCAACCCGTGACTGCGGATCGGAAGGGCGTCGCCGGACGGAAGAAGTTGGAGTCGGGTCTGCCACCCGATTGTGGCATAACAATTCAAATGGTGCCCAAGTATTGCTACTACAAGCCCGCGTCGGCTACTCGTGGGGACGCATTTGCAGTGGATCGGCACCCAACGCTCACCAGCCACGACAAGAAAGGCATGCTTACCACGTCATCCAAGTCAGTTTCAACAGCTGACAAGTTCAAGGAGTTGCTGAGCATCTTGGAGCAACTCGACAACGGCGTTCTACCACCACCGCGTCGATAGGTCAAGTTTTAAGACGTTGCACAGCATAAAAAATTAGAATCAGGTTTGCCGGAGGACTGTGGTGTCACTATCGATATGCTGCCAAAGAAAACATACTACACTCCGGCTAGCGACAAAAGGGGCGACAAGTTCACAATTGAGCGGCATCCTGTTACCGGAGGGCGGATCAACAAAAGCACAACGTCTTCAAAGTCGGTTACTACCCTCAAGAAATACGAAGACCTAATGGAAATGTACAAAGCGCTTGTTTGAGGTTTTTGCTAGATATATCAGTTATAAACTTGAAGTTGCTGACACATTGTTGAGAAGTTGATGAAGAGCAAACATTATATTGATGTTTGGCAAAGGATGGGGTAAGAAAAGATCATCCAAAATCAACATTAACTAAATACTTTGAAGAAAACACTAATTACGGTGTTGATTAATTGCTCCCTACTTTTCGGGAGCATCTTCAGGGCGGACACAACAAAGAATCAAAATGGTAAATGAAGATTGAATTTGGCAATACCGCGGTCATTAAAATTCGGGCAAAAGCCCATTCTACCGACTTTTCACGAGAAAAAAGAAGTGGTTGCTTCACCGATGGGGTGTACCATTATTCATTTGCCTGGGTACTTTCGAAATCTTATCCAAAACTTGTAACACTCTGTTCATCAAGTCTATTACCCCCAAGTGTAATAAAAGCGGTGCATAGAGATCATCTTTATTCTCTACGTTTCTGTTATTATTTATGTTACTGTTATTATTACTGTTGCTATTTCTGTTACTGTTATTGTTACTATTACTGTTAGTGTAACTGTTAATATTACTGTTAGTGTTAGTATTCCTGTTACTGTTAGGGGAAGACATGTAAGGTCTCCATTTAAATCTATCGTCTAAATTAGCTTCAACAACTTTCCAAATATGTTGAAAACTATTAGGATATGACTCTATACCATTACGGAAAACGTAATTGATTACTTCTGCATTTGTATTATGCATTTTATATGTCCTGTTATGGACTTCCCTCAAGACTGTTTTAGTCGCATTTTTATTCGTTTTTGATAGTGTTATATATATGTCTTCAACGGCCGTCGCTTCCTTGATCAAATTATGTATTAAAAGACGCAATTTCCCATATTTATCATCAAGTTTAGTATTTGCTGGCAAATCAACATTACGTGTCGTGGGTTCCTCTTTGAAAACTTGTTGCAATCTGCTCATCAAGTATAATGTCAAAAAGTTCATTATGAGCGGTGTATAGAAATCATCTAAATCATCACCGTTATTGTAGTCATTATTTGTATTGTAGGCATTTGTATTGTAGTCATTAGTGTTAGAATTGTTTTTCATAATTGTATAATTGTTAGTGGTCTTGATATCATTGGAATTCAATCGTAAATTATGCGTTCCATCATAAATGACCATGCCAAAATCTTCGCTTGACATCCAAAACACATTGTTCCATTTATTATCATCAAAATGAGCTTGCAGAACTGCCTTCATATATTTGAATCCTTGCGGATTTGAGATTGAATCCGTTTCGTCGAAATACCGTAACAATTCGTTAAGGTATCTATGAGTTATATATGATCTGTCATGAACTTCCACCAAGAATTTATAAACGGTTTCTTCCTTATTTTTCTTCTTCATGAATTTTTTATACATATCGGCTACTATATTCGCTGCCTTGACCACATTATTCATGTGATGACGTAATTGTCTAAATTTTATTATCATTTGCGAGTTTCCCCGTATGTTGACATTGGTCTTGACAGACTTGCTTGTCGTGGAAAGTCTAGCCATCATATCTGAGTACCCATACGGGGCTCTGAACCGTTCTTCGTCCAAAACCACCTTGATTGCGTTATTTCGAGTTGAGGTTTTAGCAGAGCTGGCGTTTGCATTTGTTCGCATTTAATGTACATTTACAGAATAAAATTTGTAACTGGTGCGAACTCGATCCAACGCTTACTTTAAGAAACAGTATCTTGTACCTGGTGGAATGCAGCCCATAGTATAAGATCTATTTCAAATGTACTCTGTACAATGAGTGCCAGCAACTTTCATACCGAATGGTTTCAAAATCCCAAATGGTGGTTTTCACAAACACCTGACAATATTGATTCATATCTGACTTCAAAATATAAACATCTTCTTTTTGTATTTGATGATGACACAATAAACGAATTTCAATTTGTTCTCATTCACGATCAACTGGCAAGACATGTTTACAGATCTCAACCAGGACGAATTGCTCATCATCTGAGAATGGCGTTGGATATCGTCACCCAAAAAAACCTACTTCGCATATTGCCTACTCTCACCGAAGCTGAAAAAGTATTCTTCATGATGCCTATTCGACATTCTGGTGACTACGACAGAACCAAATTGGTCCTGGGTTACACATTTCTCTTTCTGGCAACAACGCCGTCGGATTGTGCCAGAAATCTTTTGAAGCGCTTTATCAAAGCCACATGCAATGATCTGAACAGATACCAACCCAATCCGACGAGACCCAATTGTCCACCCCTTGAACTTTGTCAATTTGCAAAGATACTCGAAATGCATCCTGAGCCGAAAGCATCAATGCCAATTAAACTCGATCACAAGCCCGTGAATCCAGTCATCAGTCTCTCTGGTGGCGTCGACAGCATGGTATTGTCCTATTTGCTCCGCACCACATATCCTGATTTGCCTATCAAAGCAATCATGATCAATTATATGAATCGCCCCGAATGTAATGCGGAGGTGGCATTTGTCAAAATGTGGTGCGATGTCATGTCTATTGAACTATACGTTCAGCATATTCCCGAAATGAATAGGAAATTGTGCATCATCGAAAATATGCGGGAGACATATGAGTCATATACCAAACAAGTGCGATTCAAGGCGTATCGATCGTTTGGATCAGATGCGACTATATTGCTCGGTCACAACAAGGATGATGTCATGGAAAACATATTCACAAATGTGATGGACAAGAATCATTTTGAGAACTTGGCGGGGATGGTGATGGAAGACACGATTGACGGAATCAGCTTTTTGCGGCCTCTTCTGCAAGTGCGCAAGTCGCATATTTTTGACTATGCACACTTTCACAATATCTCTTATTTGAAAAATACAACGCCGACATGGAGCAGGCGGGCAAAAATGCGAGCCATGTTCACGGAATATTCAAGTGTCTTTTCCGAGTCAGGGATGGACTATTTGAGTGATGCACTCAAGTTTTATTCTAGGCATCTGTCTGCGACTCTTTCACCGGTTGTAAGTGCAACCAAGAATGGAAATTCATATACGTTTCATAAAACGGACCTCAGCAAAGATGAGATATATTGGAAAACATTTTTTGGGTTGATGGATTTGAAAGTATCAACAAAATCGATTCGGGTTTTCATTGGAAGACTTGTGAAATGGGTTGAGACATATGACTGCAATCAAACATTCGTGATGTCTTCGCAGTTTTCGATTGTCATGCGAAAACGAGATCATATGGTCTTGATGGATATTTTGATGTGAAGTACAAAAGCGCTGCGCTGCAGTAATCGATAGAAAACCCGATCTTTACTCATACATGCAACACAACTACAAAACCCTGTTGGAATGTAACACAGTACGTTTGCATCCCACTAAAATGCGCATCGTTACCGGTTCTGTTCCGAAGAATCTGCGGGGTACCTACTTTAAGATCGGTCCGACATACACCCCATCTCAACGTCATCACATTCTTGATGGCAATGGCTTTGTGGTCAAGGTGGTATTTCCTGGAGATGGTCAAACACCAATGTATCAATGCAGATTCATCGATACAAAATGTCGAAAATCTAATCTGCACGGCAACATCTTTAGCGGACCCATAACGAGCGCCATACGCAATCCATCGAATACCAACATCGTATATTGGAATAAAAGAGTCACAGCATGGTATGATGGCGGTGCACCTATCGTACTAGATCCTTTCTCCCTCGACACACTTCCGAAACCATTCCTCGATTATCAGGATGGCGCTGCATTGACCACCCACATAGCAACCATCGATGCAATATTAAGAAAGCAGGGAGTGTTCGGAGATGCTGTCAATGCCCACCCAAAGATCGATTCAAAAGGCAATCTAGTATGCATGGAACTGAAATATGGACCGTTCCGCACCAAGATGACGTTTCGCACAACGACGCCATCATCGAACGTATCGAGATATCATGAGTTGTGGGTCGAAGGTATAGCTTACATGCATGACTTCGTTGTAACAGAAAGACACATTGCGGTCATACATCATCCTTTACATTTGGATGTTGCGCAAGCACTGCTGCAAAGAACAGGTGTCGCGCAGGCACTAAAACAAAATAAAAATCGCCTGTCGACGTTGTACCTGATAGATCGAAGAACGGGCGACATCCAGGCTATCGAGTTGGAAGGAAAATTCTTTGTTTCTCACCACATTCGCTCGAGTTATGCAAAAGACATATTGCATTTATCCTATGTTTGTTACCCATCGTTTCTAGAACTCGGAGGATTCATCAAAAAAATCGAAGTCAATACGAAATCGGGCAAGTTGATTAAAACTAATAACATCAGCAAGTGGATTGAGTTTCCTGTCCAATCTCGTTCTGGAGAGTTATATGCGACGTGTTCGTCGAATGGAGATCATCCGATGCAAGAACTCTGCAAATTGACACTTGATAAAGGTTCAAACCCGGCAGTGACAGATATTGACAGTGAATACCAGACCTGGTGGGGAGAACCTGCGATCACCAGTAATCACGTCATCGCATTCGCGAAAACACAAAAAAATAATAGGACGAATCTTGAAATATTTGATCAGTCACTTAAAAATCATATCTGTCGGCTAGACTTCGAAGACTCAATCGTGCCGATTGGTCTGCACGGTACATTCTTAAGAGACATCGTTTTCTGAATGTAACGCACCATGAGCATTTTATGTTATGCTTTACTGGCATATCTCGCCTTGATCGCTGTTCAAATACCTCTATCTGTATTGCTCTATATAGCAAAGCATCGCGCTCTTGGAACAGCAATTGCTATATCTATTTATTCCGTGACGTGGCCTTGGTTCGGATACGTCTTTGGATTTATTGTAGAACGTATTGGAATCTTTTTCGCCATCATTGCGTCGATTTCTCAATTCATCTATGTTGCCGGCAAAGACGTGACCTATGCTCAGATCTCATTGGTCATTTTATCATTCTTCGTCTGCTTTACGACGGCTGCTCTCATTATTCCATGTAGAAAAGAACTGAACCGCTCCTATCCCTATGTTATCCGCCGACATGAAATTCGCCCCCCCACTCCTATTCCCACTCGCCATAACAATGTATTGATCAAGCCTGCTCCCGCAAAGACTGTCAGGAATGAATGGGTCACCGTGATATCTCCTAACAATCGCATAGATATGGCTAAACTAATTCCAACATCTTCGCGGATCTAGGGAGTGAAGTTTATTCGCAGGTTTTCGACACGAGTGCTGTCTATTCATGTTTAATTCAAAACAACGCGTTTGATTTGGTATATAATGCTTCTGCATTATGTATGTAGGTTCGTTAGCTCAGTTGGAAGAGCACAAGGCTGTTAACCTTGTTGTCGGTGGTTCGAGCCCACCACGGACCGTTATTTTTATTATATCACCTTGTTGACTAAAAGGTGAAATCCACATCAGGGAATGAACTTACATCCACTTTCTGAGTGTTAGAGCGTATGGGGCATTGAAGAGGATCGTTTACATCCTCACCAAGGATTTGGCGCAATGTGCTATTCGTCATCGCCCCACCCTTGAGCATCTTAGAAAGGCGATATCCGTATGCATTATTCTCAGCTTTGAACAGCTTCGATGATCCCTTCTCGACCTCCGTAATCAAAGAACGTTGCATTGTTTTGGTGGCTTTGCCCGCGTTCCCTGCTTTGCCTGCCCCGGCTTGGTTGCGAACATTTTTCTTGAGTAAGGAGGCATATTTTTCGATGTCGTTCATGTTCTGCATGATAAATTCCTGCAGCTTGCTCGGAACGAACAGCTCTAGGATTGTGCCGGACGTACTCAATAACCCAGCTTTGTGCATGTTATCCATATTGACGAACATATATGATTGAGACCTCGAGACTTGAACGAGTTTGTTGGTCAGTCTCTCGTCATTAAAAAGCTCGACTATATATTTTATCATTAGACAGAACCAAAAAAGACCAGGTACCAGTGGCAACATTTCCTCGGGCAAGTTATCGACCATGCTGTTAAGAGTCTCGATTGTAGGCACCTTTACGAGCATCCCCTTCCCCAAATCATCATCTTGTTTCATTTTCATCAACGGTGAAACAAGTTGTTCATTAGCAGGATCTTCTCCAAGTACAATGAGTATACAGTATGAAATCTTCATAATATCGAACATATATAGTACTCTGCTGATTTCTTGAGAAGCAGGAGTCATCAAATCGAGCGTTCGACAAGGGCTTCCGGCCAATTCTCTCTTGATGAAGTCAGCATATGATTTCTTGCCACTTAGATTCATGGTATCATCACAAACTTGATTCATGACATCCACGTCCATCGATTTCAATTCCTCGAACAATATGCGATCGGATATATCTTTCTGTGATTTAGCATCAAATAGAGAAACGTCAAAAATGCTACGTCCGTAATCGATCAAAACGAGGTTGCCTGTTTTTCCATCAAAGAGAATGTTATAAGGATGAGCATCGTTGTGGGCAAAGCCATATTTCGTACCTAAAATTTGAATAGCCGCTAAAAGCTTAGAAACTTCCTTCATAATGGTAGGCAGCGGTTTTTCTTGATTTAGTATAACATCTGCAAGATTCTTTGGTGCATCTACAGCCTTGCTAAATGTCACTTTCATAATCACTGATTTCTCAACCGCTTTCGTCATCTTGGACAAAAGCACGTCATCGGTCACCGGTCCCTCGCTAGCCATCATAATCGACTTCAAATCAAATTTTGAATCATCTTTCGTTATGAATGAAACGCCTGAATCGACGTACTCCATGAAATATGGTTTGAGATTCGGACTTTCAGCAACGATCATGTTCATGATGTAGCCATTAATATCGTCCATGATGATGCTATCACTATTTTTAAGATCCATTTGAACCTTCGCGTGTAGCGTTTCTGTTACGGAATTTCCTGAGGATTCGCATTTCAAGAATGTGTAGCTAGCATTGCAAGAGGATGTGATGAGTTTCGGCTGATACACGACCTTGTCATAGCACGACAGAATGACCCAGATCCACAAGGTCGGTGCCAACTTTGCCAAAGAGTCGTAAACATCGTCACCGTTGTACTTGCAAAATAACTTCAGGTAGCGTACGTATTTAGATATGTCTTGCGAATCGCACGGGGCTATGCGTGACTGACTCCTACCATTGTTTTTGCGATCTTGTATAATTATTGCCGCTTGCCCATTGCCTTGCGGAAATGCATTCTGGCCATTTCCTTGCGGAAGAGCATTCCGGCCATTGCCTTGCGGAAATGCAATCTGGCGGTTGCCTTGCGGAAGAGCATTCCGACCATTGCCTTGCGGAAGAGCATTTTGGCGGTTGCCTTGCGGAAGAGCATTCTGGTTAATGACCTGCTGAGCTCGCGCAGTTTGACGGTTGACCTGCGGAAAAGCATTCTGGCCATTGCCTTGCGGAAGAGCATTCTGGTTAATGACCTGCTGAGCTCGCTCAATTTGACGACCATTTTGTGTTTGCACTTGATCTTGTGGTTCTTGAACCCTATATGGCATATTACCTACCTGTTGAGCCAGAGATGGTTGCTGGCTATTAACAGGCACAAGTCGACCTTGTGGTTGGCTATTATATGGTACAACTTGACCGCGGGTATTATATGGCACAAGTCGCCCCTGTGGTTGGCTATTATATGGTACAACTTGACCCATGCTATTCATTGGCACAACTTGACGCCGGCTATTATATGGCACAAGTCGCCCCTGTGGTATAATTTGAGCTTGTTGAGCATTTTGTGCTTGTTGTTGAGCAATTGCTTGAGCTTGCCGTTCAGCCCGTGCTTGTGCTTGTGCGTTTTGTGCTTGTACTTGCTGTTGAGCAATTGCTTGAGCTTGCGCCCGTGCCTGGGCTTGTGCTTGTGCTTTTTGTACTTGCTGTTGAGCAATTGCTTGAGCTTGCGCCCGTGCCTGGGCTTGTGCTTGTGCTTTTTGTACTTGCTGTTGAGCAATTGCTTCAGCTTGTGCCCGTGCCTGTGCTTTTTGTACTTGTTGTTGAGCAATTGCTTGAGCTTGTTGTACTTTCTTTTGAGCTAGTGCAGCTGCCTGCGCATTGTTAGCTATGACTTGTTTGTTTGGCACCTGCGGTTGTATTACATTCTGGGGACGCATTTCCAAAGCTTGAGGAGAATCATTATTCCTTTTTCCAGTGTTCATGGTTTTATACTCATGATACATAAAAAAAGGAAGTTGTTCCTTTTTTTAGTTTTTTATGTTTTTTTTTGGTTTTTTGTTATGTTACATACAATCGATAATCATACAATGTTGCACGCATATTGATATATTTACATATACCTGCTCAACTTGTCGGCGATAAACTTGTAGGTGTCGAGAGGCAAGAAGATCTTGTCGACGCGCTTCCACAGTTTGATCATCCACTCCATGTGCCTGCGGTCGATTTTGCCGCCATAGTGCTTGTCAGCATACTGAAAGCGCATCATAATCTCAGCCAAGCATTCGTCCGCGGATGCACGGCCGTTGATGACATCAGCGCGAGACACGACATGGTACGTGTCCCAACCGCTGCGCTTGGACATCCTAGAGATATCCTTCATACCTGCGACCTTCTTGAGGTGCACCTTGTTCTGCAGTCCCAAGGTAATCGATGCAGACGCAGGCTTCGCCTTGTAGACAATGCGGCTGTGCATGGTAGCGACGGTTCTCGTATAAGTTGGATGTTTGTTGTTCGGGCATATATGGAGAAGAAGGTTTTTCATCATACATCAATTTTTTTCGGACCCTCTAGCAACTGTTTTCGTTTTTTTCCAAACAAAAGATATTGTATCTTTTGTATAGTGTGGGGCAGAAGATGTGTGGCATATTTGGGATCATAACCAATACGACTGCGGTTCGGCGCACGATGGAGGGTTTACAAAAACTCCAATACAGAGGATATGATTCAGCTGGAATCGCTTTTCAGTCCTCGCCTACGACAAACACGATTCATAGAGTCATCGGTACGGTGTCAGACTTAGCCAAAGATATATCACCTTCCATGTATGCGTTGGATAGTAAGCTCGCTATCTCTCATACACGATGGGCAACGAATGGAAGACCTACAATAGGAAATGCACATCCGATCGTTTCAGACGACCTCAATTCGTTTGTGGTGGTCCACAACGGCATCGTGACCAATGCCTCGGAGCTTCGTGACAAATTATCATCCAATGGCATCGAGCTTTTCACGCAGACAGACACCGAAGTTGTTCCTAAATTATGTTATATGTTGCACAAGCGACAACCAATGATTTCATTTCATGATCTCGTTCGCGATGTTTGCGATCAGCTGGAAGGACACTATGCAATTCTTATAATCTCTACAAAGTACCCTGGGAAAATTGTTTTGTGTAAAAATGGCAGTCCACTCTATATAGGTGTGCATGAAGAGAAAAATGATATTATTATATCGTCTGACATCGCTGCACTCGATGAGCTGCAAGTATTTTCAGTAGACGATGGAGTCGTACTGGAAATGGATTGTCACGCGCTAGGCAAAGGTTTTCTCGAAATAGAGAAATATTCACCTGTGATCAATGCAGAACGTTGCGAATTTCCAAAACTTGGAGATTTTCGATGCTATATGGAAAAAGAGATCATCGAACAGCCTCTCACGTTGTGCGCATCTATCTCTAAACATTTGCTTCCCGATCAAACGATTCATTTCCCGAACATCGATACAAATGCGCTCAAAACAATAGCTGATGCGAGGTTGATCGTTATCATAGGATGTGGAACTTCGTTTCATGCATGTATTGCTTGCAAGGACATCTTTCGGACCTTGTTATCTGATAAGTTAGTTCTCGCCGATAGCGCAAGCAGCTTCTGCGAAGATAATATCCCACTTTCACCTTCAGTTGTTTGTATATTCGTCAGCCAATCCGGAGAGACAGCGGACACGATAGCCGCCCTACGCTTTGCCCGGACAAAAGATGCATTTTGTTGCACAATAACAAACCGTCCAAGCAGCACCCTAGCCATAATGGCCGACGTATCCGTAGATCTTGGCGTTGGCGAAGAAGTTAGTGTGGCCAGCACAAAAGCTTACACCAGCCAATTATGCATCATAATCATGTTGGTGCATTTCTTCGCATATCGCCCATCTATATGTGGAGAAAAGTTCTTCGAATTACCTATTGCGTTGAATGCATGTATGCAATATTTAAATAAAGATGTCGAGGAACTCGCAAAATACGTAATCGACTTTCCCCATATTCTCATTATTGGTTGCTCTTCCGATCTCGCAACATGCATGGAAGGAGCATTGAAAATCAAGGAGGTGTCATATATTCACGCAGAGGCCATCCTTGCGGGCGAACTAAAACATGGACCGCTTGCTTTGATCGATCAAAATGTATTGGTTATCGTCATGGCAACATCTGCCGAACCCAACAAAGGTAAAATATCGATCGCTATAGAGCAACTTGCCGCCCGTGATGCGAATATAGTGGTGATCACGAATGACAAGTGTCTACCAACGACGGATGTTCCGCGTGTTATAAAGGTTCCCAAGTTGAAATGCAAATACCTTCAGCGCGTTGTCGATGTGGTGCCACTTCAGTTACTGGCATTACATTTAGCCATCATAAAGGACATAAATATCGATAGACCAAGAAATCTTGCTAAATCTGTGACCGTAGCTTGAATTATGATATCACGATAATGTAAGCTTATGCTCCAAAATATCCAAAAAGACGTATTGCGAATGATTATTGGTAATGTTACGAATATTCAGGATCTGCAATCGTTGTCGAGGACATCGAAGAGCTTGAATGCTTTTATGTTGACAAAAGTACATTATGTTAGTATCCATTTAAATGCGCCCCATAAAATCTCTTTGAAATTCCTTCCCAAGATTAAAGCTTTAAAACAATTGACCATCAAACGTGTTTATTCGACAGAACTCGATCTCGGTGTTGTTCAAGAATGTTCTAACCTTTCAAGAATGACAATAAATAGTAGGTATCGTGTTATCAATATACCGAGTCGAATAACGGTGTTCGAAGACATGCGGTTGGGTAAAATGATATGCCCATCGTCCTCGGGGGGCTCCAAGGCTCGAAAGAAAAACGAGGAGTGCAACAAACTTCTCACTCCAAAAGAATACTTTCAAAGCAGATACAATACCAGGTTTGGCAAATACGGCAACAAAAAGTTTAGCTGCTCTATATAGTGCCGACGAGGATCGTTATATTGTCTTCCATATTATTATCCATAGCTTTCTGCAGCAACGCTTTGCAAATTGATGTTTTATTTCGGTGAGCGTGCGTTGCAACGCGAATCGCTTGTGTGTTTTTCACAACGTCCCATAGACCATCCGTCGCAAGGATGAGCATGGAATTCTCTTTCGGGTCGATCCTTACCCGTTTGACGTCAGGAGTAGCTATGACAAGCGGGCGATATTTTTTATCTCCAATGGAGCGACTTACTGCCAGCTCACCATTGACCCTCCAAACTCCGTAATTCAAAATGAAGCCCCCGTTATCTTCGATTCTTTTTCTCTCCGCAGGAAAATCCGGTTTGTGATCTTTACTCAAGATAATACAACTCGATTTGCTTTTGCTCATTACAGCTCTCGAATCACCCGCATTCGCAACCCACATTTGATTTTTACCGTCACATAAGATCACGAGACATGTTGAGCCCGTCGATCTCGATTTCGTAACATCCAACTCATCATCTAGATCATGGAAGCATTGCACGAGCGCCTTTCTGATGTTTCCATTGCTTTGATTGATGCATCGAAGGAGTACAGTTTGGATGTTCTTTGCACAAAACTCGGATACGTAAGAACCACCGTGACCATCAAAAACCGCAGCAAGATCGAAGTCTTTATAGAATTTTGGAACGAGAATGAATTCATCTTCCATGTATTTCCGCGATCCCTGATTTTGCAACGACGTCCATGCGATCATTGTCTTTTTATCAATTGATATAGTTTATCTCGATGTGTAGAACTCGCGCATGCGATTGCGAATGCATTTGTCATCTGGCACGAGGCTGAAACGGCTGTTCTCATGAAGAAATCCATAGACAATAATGGAAAATACAAGAGTCAGTATCAACGCAGTTGTGACATCTCTAGTTGCAACGAAGAAAAGGGCAAAGAGAATAAAACGCTTTACCATGTCGTTGCTCAATATGGTCTCGTGAAACTTTCCAAGATCGGCAGCGAGGTACCTCGATCCCATATTGAGTAGAAGAAGCGCAACACCCCAAACATATTTATTGTCGTTAATGGCTTGAATGTTGAAAGACGACATACTATCTTATTTAATTGCTGCGAATTGTTTTCTGCAAGTACACAGCGTGAAAGTAAGCAACGACGAAACCAAAGGCTGCAGCATACGTCTGGCCTTGAGCTACGACGATATATATCGTGATGTACATTAAAAACAGATACAGTTTGTGTGAAAAGAAATACACCATATCCACATTCATCTATGGTAACTTATGAGTAATGGAGATAGTTTATTGGCATAAAAATCTGTCATAAAACAAATGTCATTCGGAGCGTCATTAGAAGAAGTATGGGGCGTTAATATGGACCTCCCACTAGGATCCGTGACAAAACCTGCTGCGAAAAAACAACGACCGACCGATGATGAGGCATGTCAAATATATGCAAGCGCTAAAAAAATAGACGATATCATCAATTACGTGCAATCCAAAGGTGAAAGCTACGAAAAGACTCCTACGAGTCGGTCACAAATGCCGCTGCCGGAGACAGACGGAGCTGATCGCGGACAGGGCGAAATAATTGCAAAAAACATTGTCGACTTGCCAGCTGAGCGAAGGATGATATTTGAAGGATTTCAAAATCAAAATAGAGAACGCGATTACCTGGATTTTGCGCTATACGTGTTCTCTGGAGTAGTACTCATATTCGTTCTCGAACAGTTCATCCAGATTGGTATTAATCTACAAAGAAAGTTGTGACTTAGTTGAGGTCCAACACAAATTTTCCACTAGGTTTGTAATCTGATATCGACTTGAAAAAACGGGTTTGATCATCTCGTTGCGGAGGCGGTGGTTGTGGTTGTGGTCTCTTGACAGAGGAAGAGATCGGCATTGGTAAATCCATTGGAGGCATGTGAGGCAGTATGAGAGATTGGCGAGGTATTTGTGGGGCGGCGATAGGTTGCAAGGATGCGACCTCTCCAGCTTGCCGAATTGCGACGGCTTTGGTTGGCTCTGTAGCGCCTGCAATTCGCAATGGCACCTGTCCTTGATTACCGGGCAATAACGCTACCGGCTGAATAACCTTTTTACCGCTTATTTCATCCACGTCCCAAGAGATGTACAAAAGCTTTGGGAAAAAGTACTGAACGAGGAAACCATTGTTTTTTAATCTTTCGATCACGTGTGTTAACGCATCGTTGAGATTGAAGGGCGGAATCCCCAATATAAACTCGGGCATCTCGAACATCGTGCGCATTGCATCCTTCTTTGCATGGCTTATGACACGCTGTTGACACATATCATATACGCGGTTGAACACTGCGTTCCTTTCAAGCTTCTTAGAATCGATCATGCGGTTTAGGTCTCTGGCATTTACCGCCATCATCATGCTACTTAAGACATCGAAAAAATGATCAAACAATGATACGTAATCTAGTAGTATCTGGGGGATCAACAAAAACCTTAGCTGCAATTGGATGCATACGATATTTGGAAGAGATGCACATGATGCAGACGATTGTCAATTTCATCGGAACATCGGCCGGAAGCATTTTGTGTTTGATGTGTTGCCTCGGATACTCATCCGATGAAATGATCGCGTTGCTAGAGACAGAGATGATACAAAAAGACCGTGGGCAATTGTCGTTCGACGAACTCCTGGATTTAAATGTCTTGAATTCCTATGGGCTCGATTCAGGCGACAACATGCAAGCATTCATAGAAGCAATTATCAAATTTAAACTGAAAAGGTCGCATATAACATTTATGGAGCTCGCAAAAATTACGGGCAAGAATCTTGTCATCTGCGTTGCTAATCTTACAAAACAACACGAAGAGTACATGGACGTCGACTCTCAACCTTCGCTCGACGTTGTCAAAGCTATTCGAATGTCGATATCCTTGCCACTCATATTTACCCCTGTTATTCACAATGGTAACATGTACGTCGACGGTGCTTTGTATGAAACGCTGCCTATTGGCTACCTAAGCCGCTTTAAGGACCCGCTCAAAGACACCATTGCGATACACACACGCACCACCATAGATTCGAACATCAAAAGCTTTACGGATTATATAGCGTTGCTATTCAGCTCGATCGTCGTCAAAGCAAATTCCAATGTTAACCACAACAATACTAAAGTGAATATAATGGAAGTTGTCTTCGATGATAATTCGGCTATGCCACTGGATGTTCAAACTCTAAAGTTTGACATAGACAAAACGATTATAAAAAAAAGCATCGATAAGGGGTACTCCGCTATTAAGAAACGTTTTCAAGCACGAACTTCTTCAGCGAATCGAGAGTCCGGGAACCCTTAAACTCGGTCTTCGCTTTCGTTGTATTGTTTACGATAAAGATTGTCGGAAACCCTTGGATCTTGTATTTCTTGCAGGTGTTGCGATCATCTGCAGAAACGCGGGTCACGCAAAGGCTGCGAGATAGCATGTCATTGGACTGCGCATAGGCCTCGAATTGCTCCCAGGTCGGCTCGAAGTCTTTGCAATGCGGGCATGTATCCATCGAGAAAAACATGATGGTGAATCCTGCTTTCGTCTTATCGCAAGTGTTCAGATTTTCTGATGTCTCTGCTGCATCCGTAAACTTCTCCTTTTTCTTATTCATCATCTTGTAAGCTGCAAAGAGTGCCAAGCAAATCAGAAAAACAGCAACGATGATACCCGCTGTTGAAAACCCCGAAGTTACAGAAGAACCACCTTTGTGCCTACTTCGCATTATCTATACCTCTTCTAGAGAGAATATTTTTTTATCGGAATCCATCTCTGGATTGTCGAAAGTAACTCCATCGAGACAAAAGACGACATTGCTTGCTTTTATAACTTCCGGCATGTACTTGAACAGAACGTGTACCAATGATTCGCTCATGATTAGCATCCGGACCTTGCCGTTGATAAAGCTCACGACAGGATCTTTTGTATTAAAAATTGTGGCAATAGCAACTGGATAGTCTTGGCATTCCAACAGTTCTGCGACATTGTGCATCGTGTCCAAATGTCCACAAAGGACTATGCTTCGATCAACATACATATTTTCGAACACATCATTGATTTGCTTGACGTAGTGAACACATGTATCCATCTATTTGTATTTTTATCAAATTACTTAAATAATTTATCGAGGATAAATCCAATGACAACTGATTATATTGTCATAGAGCCTTCACTTTTCTACGAATTGAAAGACTCTGTCCATAACGAGAAGATCACTCAACGCATTGCATCGTTGCTAGATAGCTATAAATGTTTCAAGGAAGCTCCACAAGCAATTCCAATGCAAAGCTATCATTTCCCAGCAAAGTTTCCCAATCGTCCGCATTGCAATAGCCACCATCAATCAAAAACGCGATATGATCATGCGGTCAAAAGGAAAAGCGCGGTACCGGTCATTGTACGCCGTCCAAAGCAATTGACAGTGGAGCGCGAGATAACGGCAATGCTGAATAAGATCACCAAGGGCAACTACAATAAACTGTCAAAAACGATTACAAAGCTTACACTTTCATCGGATGAAGGTCTTGGGGTAATTCTCACCCAGCTATTCATAAAATGCCAGCGACAAGTGTGTTTCATGACGCTATATTTGTCATTGTTGGAGGACATTCATCGAGCAGCGCCCGTAGAAATGAAGAGTACAATCAGCGACTTTGTGTCCGAGCATGTTACTCGCGTTTGTGCTGAGGCCGGCCACGATACCTTCAGCTTACAAAGTGCTAATTATGATGAGTTCTGTGGTTGCCTCGCAAGAAAGGGCGAAATTATAGGAAACCATAAGACTGTTCTGCAGATCATGGGGGCATATCCGCACATGATCCGCAAAGATTCACAATTAGATGCATATTTCGAAGATATCTTCAAGCATACTTGCGATGTGGGAGAATCCGTAGCGATGCCACGCAATAATGATCTGCACGAATTGTTGCTAGAGATGCTTGTCGATTTCGTAAAATTGAATGATGTTTGGAAAGCAAGAATAGCAAGCTACTTTTCCGACAAAAATAAAATGCAGCTTTTTTCCCACAAAGCCAAATTTCAGGTCATGGACATAATCAAATAGTATTAAAGTCTACCTCAGGTGTTCTTCGGTTGGGTGGAATATATTTCAATCCCAAGTATTCAAACACATCATCCTCTGTCTCGAATCTACGATCGATGTAGGTCGACGTCTTGATATCTTTTAAACCATATTCGCTCAGGGAAAGACCTTTGTGCGTGGTTACCCATGCTCTCAGCTTGGTGTTGAATTCGGCGCTACCTGTGAAGTACAAAGATGCAAATGGGAATTCGTTAGGCTGCGTTATCATCAGGTCTAGACGACGAAAGACCCTGCCGTATTTAACTCTACAAACCGCCATACATTTTTTCCCGCCTTGACCAAAAACATCAGTTATATATTTTGCTGTCCTGAGTTTGGTCACAACAGCCTCGAGCATCGCTTTTTCGTTTCCCTCAGCTATGCATGAACCACTTATTATGATGTCAACGTCCCCGCTACTCTCTGCACCACGCCTGAAGCTCCCAACAACAGTGGCAGTCATGCGGGCGTCAATGCTTTTTACAGCTTCTTTTACTTGTGTTTCGTGCTTGACCATTTCCCGCCTAGGAATCCTCATCATGAATTGATCAACATATTTCAACCCCAACTTTTGGACATCATTCAGCAAGTGCTGATTGTTTTTGAGATCATCGACGCCTTTGATTCCATGTTTGCGTACAAGATCATTTGCTTTTGCAGGTCCTATACCATGTACATTCATGAGATCATTTATAAATCTATAGGATTCGTCGGCATTGTATTCTTTGCTAGCTTCCAAATAGCCTGTCTCTAAGATCTCTTTGATTTTTAGCTCTATCTTTTTACCGATTCCATCAATACCTTTGACATCTGCTATAGACGTGATTTCACCAGAAAATGCCTTGAGAGACTTGATCGCTTTTGCATAAGCCCGAGCTTTCCAGATCTCCTTGTTTGCTACCTCCTTTTTGTGGAGCTTTTCGAACTCTTTGATGAGAAGACTATTCATTTTCGAATCCCTGACTATGTAGATACAATCAATAAATTTTTTTATGTCACTCAAAATGACAAATATTTTGGAAGTGCACGATATCCCTCCACATTGTCGTTCGGAGTACTAGTGGGTGTAGCGGTAGTAGGCGTAGTAGTGGTAGCGGTAGTGGATGGCGTGGTAAGCATAGAATTGGGTGGCTTCGGTATCCCTTGGACCTCAGCACGCACACCACCGCGCGCTTTCAAACGATTGACAATTGATCCAAGTTTGTTAGAAATATCGACCAACTCAAAAATCGTATCAATTTCAGTAGAGTCACTCCTTAACTCCTTCAATTTGTAAATGATCACCTCTCGATCGTTAACATTTTCAAACATCTGGTTCAATTCCTCCAACTCCTCAGGACCTATCTTCGTGCCAAAGATCTGTTCGTATGCATTGACGATGAATAGTGTCTTTTCAAGGTCTTTGACAGGCTTAGACTTTTGTGGGGTCGATGTGGTCGAGGTAAAAGACGGTGCGCCAGTCGTAGATGTAGCCGGTGTGGTCGAGGTAGAAGACGGTGCGCTAGTCGTGGATGTAGCCGGTGTGGTCGAAGTGGTCGAGGTCGAAGAAGGTGCTGAAGTGGTCGAAGTGGTCGAAGCAGATGGAGTCGAGGCAGAGGTAGTCGACGTTTGTTCCTTGCGAGCATTGGATGCTTCTTCGAAAGCCTCGAGTTTCTTAGAACTCTTGGAAAATTCGCCAGACATGTAAATGATGTACAAAAACATCAGAGCTGCAAATATAGCCAACACAATAATGGTTTTCATTGACATTTACTTTATTTCAACCTAGAGAAATTTTTGACATCTGTTTGGTAAGTTTATCCAATTCTTTTTGCAAAGATCTTCCAATCAAAGATACATTGACCACAATATCTCCATCCTTCGACTGATTCCCTTTCTCTTCGAAGTGCTCCATGGCAAGCGGATCCCTCCAATGACGCAGCGATAACAAGACGAGACCGACGCTAAAGGCAATCACCATTGCAAAATAGTAATAAATCCCATAGCTCACCATTTATTACAAGGCACAAAAATCTTCACATATTGTAAATGCCGACCGTATGTACCAATATCGGCTATATAGTAAAAGACTTTGTGAAACCCATCATTCAAGCGTTGACTGTCGAGTTGAAACAATACCACATGCGTTTGCTTACAACTAAATGTTTGAATACGAGCGTGACTTTCTGGCACCTTCTCTTTGGAAAAAGAGGTATAGAAGATACGATGTATTGCGATGTGATGAACGTTGTTGAAAGGCACGAGCACAAAAAAATAGACAACAATGTAAAAGTAATCGCGGCATTGAAAGAGAACATCTTGGCAAAGCAAGACGCAACCAATCACGCTTACTACATCATGTTGACAGACGGATACTTCGTGAACGAAGAGAAGAACATAGAAGAATTCTTCCCAGGTCACGTTTTCGTGATAGAAAAGGTGCCGACTAAGAATAATCCGTATTTCTACATATATCAATCTTACATCAATGAATACGATTTCAAAGGTAGTCTCGAATTCAGGGCAAGACCACAGATAATGTCATCGACGATGGAAATATACATGGATTGTTTGCAAGGCTTTGCAGAGAATCCCGTATGGGATGAGGTTATGGTTTCGTTCTGGAAAGATCTGACAAATGTGGATACGTCTAATATGCTCGGATGCAAGCCAAAAAATGCATTCCACATGTGTTTTCGCAAAAAGCCCATAACGGAGTGCTTGCAAAATATGGAACGATTCGTTGATCATATTCTGGAGACCATACCGACTGACAAAGACAATCAAACCTACGGGCGTGAAAATACGATGTACAATACGCGTCAAGAGCCTTATACAAACATAGAGATGCGAAAACAGTTTTTGGCTCTCAAGGGAGTTCTAGCGCATGATTGAATATTTTGTTTTTTAAAATTCAGTTATAAATATTGTTATGGCAGCCACGCCCCTTGTCTTGCTCATCGACATGGATGGTACCATCATTGGTGACGCTTCCCCGCTCGCATGTATGCATGAACTTCAAGCAAATATCAATGCAAGGCAAAATAGTTTAGAAACATATCCGTTCCGGCAATCTCTCATACGACCTCATGTAAAATCATTTTTAAAATTTGCACGCCATGAATACGATTGCGAATGTTTTATTTACACCGCTGCCGATGAGAATTGGGCGGCAAAGGTCATAAATTGTGTGGAAAAAGAGATTGGATTAAAATTCAACCGGCCAATTTTGTCGAGAAAAGATTGTGTTCTTGTGAACAACGTTTATCGAAAAAACATCAGTCATGTATCATCACGGATCAGATCAGTGCTCAAGAGGCGCCAGAAATTCCTGATCGATTCAAATATCGTCCTGATCGATAACAATGATGTCATCTTTCCCAACGGAGACTACCGGCAAATAATATGCCCGACTTATGATGCCCGCATCGGTATGGACGTGTTAAAAAATATAAATATCACTGAAATACATGCAAACACGTCAGCACTTGCAAAGATACTATTCAAATATGGATACATTATAAAATCGTCATACAAGTCCATCGATGAACTATTGTCAAGTTATTATCTTTCGGTGGCAAGATCCCTACACGAGTCTTGTAAGGAATCCGATAAAATTTCAAAAGACACTTTTTGGCTCGATTTGAAAACCGCCTTTCGCTCTTTACAAATCACCTCATTCGATAAAGAAACATTGAGTCATATAAGAAAGGTATTGAAAGGAACGTGATGCAGTACATAGGCTTCGACATCGGTATCAGAAACCTTGCATATTGCATTGTTGTTGCAGATGAACATGGAAACGACGTGCACATCCAGCAGGTGCGAAAGATTGATATGGAATGCAAGAAGTCCGAGCACCAAAAACTCGTTGATGCGACTATAAATGTTCTTGATGATGTTTTGCATGACAATCTCGATGCGAGCAAGCCTATCACAGTTTTGATAGAAAGTCAGATGACTTCGGTGATGCGATGCATCCAGACCGTCATTAACACATTTTTCAAAGTTAACGCAAAATATATGGACATCGATATGCAAACCAGATATGTTTCTCCTAAGATCAAGTTGAGCATGATAAACAGGTATACCTCCGAATATGTGCGCCTTTTACGTTCCCCAAAAGTGAGTTCATACAAACAAAACAAGTTGGACGCTGTTCATTTTACGATGTGGCTTTTGGACGGAAAAAAGTACGGAGACGCAAAAGTCAAGCAACAGCTTATAGCGAGCAACAAGCCCGATGACGAATGCGATAGCCTCTTGATGACGTTTGCCTATATAGAATCAAAGGCGCGTTAAGGTGAAGCATTTAAAATGTGCGATCGCATTAATTAGAAACCGGTAACGGAATGACAAATAATGGTGAAGATGGTGCTGGTTCCCCTATGGGCATTGACCTGCTTATCAATTCTAAAAACATAGCACAGCAATCACAGCAACAGTCACAGTCGCAGCTTCGGTTCGCATCAAAGTCAGAAGACTCGGAGAGCGTTCGTAGCATCCATATAGGTGCTGGTGGGGGACGGGGTCGACGTCGCGGGCAGTCTGACAGCGGTAGCGACATCCATGTTGTATTGAAAGGATCTCCTCGTGCTGCGAGCGTGCGCTCATCAAAATCATCTGCCTCATCATCGTCGCGTTCTTCGGCATCGAGTTGGGAGGCTCCTCAAAAAATGACAGGTGCCCCAATTTTCCAACAGCCTTTATCTCCGGATGAGATTTTGGATAAGAAGCGCGAAATGCTGTATCAATTCTCGCGCCTTGAGAAGAAAGGTATTCAATTGCCAAGGAAATTCTCGATGTCATCGAGCATGGAAGAGATGAAGTCGGAGTTGGACCGCATCAAGCGTGATGTCGAAGTCGATGCCTCTGTTCGATTCCAAAGGCGAATGCTTATGGCATGCGTGAGTGGCATCGAATTCATGAATCAGAGATTTGACCCCTTGGGAGCTCAGCTAGACGGTTGGAGCGAATCCGTTCAAGACTCTATCAACGACTATGATGATATCTTCGAAGAACTGTGGGAAAAGTATAACTCGAAGATCAAAATGGCACCCGAGCTACGGTTGCTGTTTTCTTTGGGTGGAAGCGCCGTCTTTTTCCATATTTCTCATTCCATGTTCAAAACGATGCCCGGAGTCGATCAGGTATTTCGAGAGCACCCAGAGCTAAAGAAGCAATTCATGGATGCAACATTCAAGACAATGAATTCTACAGCACCAACAGGACAAGCCCCAAGTGGACCTGCACCGCAAGCTAATGGAGGAATGTTTGGTGGTCTCGGTAACCTGATGGGCAATCTTTTCGGTGGCGGCGGTGGTCAGCAGAATGCAGAAATGCCAGATATGTCCTCTCAAATGCATGGAAATATGCGCGGGCCGACTGACGTGGACGACATACTCAATGAATTGAAGCAGGAACGTTTTAATCGAACCGATGATTTTGAGATCTTTTCGAATGCCTCTGGCATGTCAGACGCATTGTCGGTGAATACTGATGATGCTTTATCGATGGGTGCTTTGCTGCAAGAAAGAAAGGCAAAGAAAGGTGCAAGGAAGCGCAGGACTCTAGAGCTTTGAGGCGGTTGATTGTCAAGATTTGTTTGTCGGGTTGGTTAAAGAACACATGAATTACGCTTCCCCATTCGCCCATGTGGAAGCTCTTAATGCCTTGCAGGAACTCAATGCTTTTTTTGAGACGAGTCAGGATGCTAACATTCGGAAAACATTCTATGAGCTAGATGATCGCATAATATCGACCACAGAAGCAGAAACAATAACCCTGCCTGGAGACGACAATGACATAGATGATGATATATCTTCATTGAAAGCGGAGGTGGAGCGCGGAAGGGCATTGCTAGAAGAATGCATACAAAAGTATCACCACTCGAAGGCAGCTCTTGATCAAGCTAATCAGATTCAAGATATAGACCGGAGGAGATTTAGCCTCATTCATACATCATTTTTATCCATCGACAATGCAACATTCGAATCTGCAAAAGAGGCTTTTGAGAAAGCTAGGCAAGAAGTTGTTACTGAAAATCTTGCAAAAATTACCGAATTGAAAAAGGAATGCGATGAACGTGCGACTGAGTTGCAACGCATGCGATCTGTTTATAAAATCATCAAGACGTCGGACTCTACTTTTGCATGTCCGATATGCTTGAAAACGCAGGTAGAGTGCTTTCTAAATCCGTGTGGACATACTTATTGTCATTCGTGTATACAACGCGCCGAAGATAGATGTTTTATATGCCGCAAGACTTACACGAGGATTCACAACCTTTTCTTCTCATGATATACAAATTGGCGACTCAACTCCAATGACGACACTATTCATGTTCATTGGATTTATAATTGCAGTTGTCGTCATTCTTATTTTGTTAAGGACGCTGTCTCAACGCGAGAACTTTGAGGAAATTGCCACCGATAACCTATACATCAAGGCTGGGATTTCAGGCGCGACCGGTTGTAAGGGAACGCAGGTTATGTTTGGCGCCACTATCGATGATCTACTGAAAAGTGGATTTTTCAAAGGAAGCGTCGTCAACAAGTTCACGGCAGACGAACGAATAAATCGTAGGGTATGTCCCGATCCTTCCATGTCGACAAAGAGAAACGTTTTGCAGCAAGGTGTAGACGCAAACTTTGGCAACTGTCGATTGGCAATCGATGGCCAAGAGTATGAACTTCGATCAAAAACACTACAGCTGACGGTGAATACTAGAAAAAGTAACGAAAAGCAATTGATTTGTTCTAGCAAAGCCAATCCGGAATTCATACATTTCTTGCTGACGCGTCCTCTCTTCTTTATGGTTGAAGATAGTCAACCGTACGTTATCACCAATGAATATTTTGTATATTCTACTTTCTACGTGCCGAATGTCATGGGATTTGAAAAGTTCCCTGCTGACGAGACGACCATCCCTATTCAGGTTAATCCATTTACGTCCAATGTTGTTCCAGACTCTCAAATGGAGTCATTGACTTCTTCCTTATTCAACTTTCGCAATAAATCTGGTGATACGATCGATACAGTGGTGTTACCATTGGCAATGTATTATATCCGTCGTCCGAAAGCATTAGGAGATACCGTCGTCATGCAAGACAACATAACAAAAAGGGTGGCCGGTAATGCATCGATTGCTAATGCTATCAAAGGCGTCATAAATAAACGCATCACGAATCCCAGTTTTACCATCGAGTTCTCTTGCATCGTTCCTTCCGATCCGCAAAGAATCGGACATCTACGTAAGAAGATCCCATTGGTGTCCGTTTCTTCGCAACTGCAAGATGTATCGTGTACATACAACGGACGCGGTATTATGCTCATTTCTACTAGAGATGAAATTCTTAGATCGATGCCGATACCTACACATTCTTTTATTAGAGAGACTGCAGTTGCCAGCCCTAATTGGGTTTGCTTGGATTTCTTAGGGATCACCAAGGATAACGCGAATGGAGATGCTATTTGCGGACATGATAAGAATACAGTTTCGCTCTGGTTGCCCTGCGATGTTCAGGTACATATCGTTTACGTTGTCACGCCAACCATGAAGATTGCCATAGGTACGTTCTACAATGAAAAAATTAGGAAACGCGAGCTTATCTTCGTCCATAGCAGTCACTGCGATGACACATCGAATGACCTCGTGGGCGCGATCGAAAAGCTAGAAGGAGAGTTGTATCTACATACGTACAATGATGCAAATATCAAGGTAAACGATGTTCGTTTGAGGTATGGCGTTATCGATCTTGTCGATTGGTACTCCGATCGGCAATTGTCTCCTTAAAAATTAAAAAATATAACTACTTGATTAATGAATACAACAATCCCTAAAAATGTAGTAGTGCTGAAAGGCGGACCCTACAAGAACTCCAAGACTGTTAAAGCCTTACTAAAATCATGCATTCCAGAACTGACCCGAATCCAAGCATCGCGTCTCGTCGAAAAAGCGAACAGAGATTCGTTTGTGTCAATCATCTTGCAAGATCCTTTTGCCGCTTCAAGAAGTTGCTCATGCTTGATAGAAAATGGATTGTATGCTTCGCTCGAAGAGGCCGATTAATCCTCATCCACAAATGCATATGTATCAAATTTGACATTTTTCGTTGCTGTCGATATGTTGATGGACGTTTTGATGCCACTCTCTTGTTTTTTTATGATGCTAGCAGATGGTGCTGATATTTCATGATCGTATAGGCTTTTGTCGCGCTTGTATGCCAAAACTTTCTCCCATACGACCTTCATCTCTGGATACACATCATTTGCCAAGAACTGCTCATCTCTGTAGACCCTGCTCACGCTGTAGGTAAACAGTTGCCAGTAATGCACTTTTGCTACCTCTGACATATCGCGGTGTGTGAGATAGCGGTGCAGCCAATCAATCGTGTTATCTTTATCGGCGTGAAGCTCGAAGGGCGAATAAACATATTTTGAGTTGGTATCGCTGTCGGTGTGATGCAGCTCGACCACGATGCCTTTTGGATGATTATTGTCCCTAAAATGCTTGATGAATTCGCGTTCATTTTCATATTCGATGAATTCGCACTCGAGGTAGTCGCATTCATCCAAATCGCACACATCGAGTTGCCCCTGCATTTGATAATAGTATTGCGATGGTATCTCCCCCGTTATTTTTCTCTTGAATGGGCACTTGATCTCGAGCATGACCCCATTCTCGTTGATGCCATCAGGGCTAGCACCCACCCAATCGTATGCATCGATCGCACACACTTCCATGAACCATTTATACACATCATCGAGTTGAATTTGGGAAAGCACCATCACATTCATGAATATCATCAATCTTACGATGTGATGTGCGTAGCCGGTTGTTACTGATTTTTTAATTTCATTGTCCAATAGCCGGATTCCGGTTGAAGTCTCTCCATACCAAGCTTTCCACGAAAGTCGTTGCTGCCTCTTCCAAAAATCGGATCCCTTGTTTCTTTTGAGATCATCATAAAAATAGTGATATATGTACATAGATCGCTCGCGCCAGCCGACGACCTGCCGTATGAAACCTTCGACGCTGTTGATAGGAATGCGGAATTTTTTTGCATATCCTAGAATCTCTGCGACCACCTCGGCGGGAGTCAGAATGCCGATATTCATAGATGGGCTCAAGATAGAATGGTACAGAAAGCAATGATCTTTCGCGATTGCATCTTGAAAGGGACCAAACTTCGCAAACTTGTTTTTTAAAAACATACGAAGCTGATCGCGGCTTTGTTCGTAGGTGCAAGGATATAGATAGACGCTTGCGGCATTACCTACGTGGTCATGAAATAATCTGTTTGAAGCAAATTCGATTCCTGCCTCGTGATAATTGCAATGAAACGAAGTTTCGTTTGGCAGGTCACTGAGATCACGTAGCGGCAGTCTGTTTTCTTTGTCTGTACTTTTTACTTCCGATAGAACATTCAGATGCTTTCTTAATGCAGCATAAAAAAGACTGTGTGTGTGGTGTTGCTTGAGCTTGTCTTTTGCATAGAAATCATCCATGAATGACTTTGTCGAAAGGAACATTGGTGAATCATCTATAAACTGAATAGCGATGCCATGGTCGCGCAGTTTTGTCACCAGTACTTTGTCGTGAGGATTGTATGCAACAGATCCATCTATCGTCTGTTTGTATTTCTTCGCCGACATTTTCAACACATCTTCGTATCGGATGTATTCAACGTTTTTAATTCCCGACTGATTCAAGTAATCGACAAAGAACATCACACAGCTGCGTAAGTAAGCAAGCTTTACTTTATTCGTCAAAAATGGTCTGTACTTCGGATCGTGATAGAACATAGGTTCTTCTAGCACGATGACGCGTTCGAATGTTCTCAGAAGATCGATCGATTCTTTGAAGAGCTGGTTAGGAAACACAGTAAATACTTTTTTGGTGGTCATGTAATGTTTTTCAAGAAAGTATTTCTGTGAAGAATGCTGGTACCGTGCGTCTTGATCGCATCTATGTGATTTTTGGTTCCGTAACCTTTGTTGTTCTGCCAATCATATGCTGGAAACTCCGCGTGCAATTCTACCATCGCGCGATCACGCGTCGTTTTTGCTAGGATCGATGCGGCTGCAATTTGAAATAGACGATTGTCACCATTCACTATGCACACGTGTGCAATAAAATTACCTCTTTGATCGATGTACGGCCTGAACCGGTTCCCATCCACTGCTATTTTACTGTATGTTGTGGGATCGATGTCATCCAGAGCCAAGTGCATCGCTTTGTACGTGGCATTGAGAATGTTTATTCTATCAATTTCGTGATTGTCAACCATCGCCACAGCGTATGCAACAGCGTTTTCTTTAATAAATGCAGCGATCGCGTTTCTTCGCTTTTCACTGAGCTTTTTACTGTCTTTCACGAGGCCGAAAAGTTTGACGTCTTCATCCGACCTGGGTACATAATCACGAGGCCACACGACCGCTGCTGCACACACAGCACCAGCCAGACTTCCTCGCCCGACCTCGTCGATGCCCACGATATTCATATTATTTTGTAAACAAAGCTCCTCGATATGCAGTGGTAACATTTGATTGAATAATCAAATTGTTGCTTAAGGGCTTTTCGGGAAAGCAGTTTAATGTTTGTTACCCCCGTCACCCCTATTAACTTGGATTCGATGATCGATAGGTTGAATATGATATACAAAGACGTCGACCAAGTTTCTACAATCTCGAGCGTCGCCCTCGGTAAACTGATCGACAAAGAAGATGTTGCCAAACGAATGGAGAAGGTCGTTGTCAACAAGCAAAAGTTGCAGAAACTTTTAGATCTACCCAAAATGGAGCAAAGGACCCCGGTGTGGTACGAGGCGCGACAGACGATGATCACTGCATCCGATTTTGCTCAAGCTTTGGGGAAAGGAAAATTTGGAACACAGAAACAATTTTTTCAGAAGAAGTGCGGCTACGAAAAGGATTCGTTTGTGTCAATCATCTTGCAAGATCCTTTTGCCGCTTCAAGAAGTTGCTCATGCTTGATAGAAAATGGATTGTATGCTTCGCTCGAAGAGGCCGATTAATCCTCATCCACAAAT
>Ga0247722_10000339_pt1 | contig 29851 bp, 31 predicted proteins | sample MSEWelMarce3H_FC_FD_189094 | JGI IMG/M metagenome (GOLD analysis project Ga0247722, IMG submission 189094) | Subsurface sediment microbial communities from gas well in West Virginia, United States - MSEEL Well Study Marcellus 3H_FC | ecosystem: Environmental > Terrestrial > Deep subsurface >... | reverse complement strand
GGGTTATAGGGGGAACCGTAGGTTCCCCTATCTTTAATGTATTCATAAAATATATAATGTCCGCTAGACTAAATATGAATGAAAAAAGAAACATCTCGTGGAAAGGTCAAACATTCAACCAAGTGGTTGCCGGCCTGAAAATGAACACCAATACATTCAGCACAACATCTACACAAGGGTTTTTTTTACCACCTCCTATAAAACATTATCGTAGAGAAATTGCCAATACAAATGCGAATTGTAAAACCCGCGCCAATGTGGACGGCGATGCTTTTTTCCAACCCGGTGGAACCATTGACAACACTGCTTCTTCCGTTCCTCCGACCTATGTTGCCGAATTCAATTTGACCGTGAATAATACCGAGAGACCCGCCGACAGATGCGATACTGTGGCGTGCAGTAAATCCGCCGATGCAAGACGCCGGGTCCGCAGTTCCGGCAATATTAAGCGAAAGTTCTCCGCTTCCAACGACACTTATTATACTTCCAATAACGAGTATTTGATCAGCCGAAACCGAACCGTGAAACAGAATGAGGTGTTCAGTATCCGATACGGCAATCCCAGTTACAAACCCGGTTCGCCAAACAGCATTCCCAACATTTACACGCCTAATGGAATCAACCACTGCGCCAAGGTCTCTATCAAAGGCTTTAGCTCAACGCCGTTATTCCAATATCAATGGGTTGACGCAACCATAAATGATTTCACCATTGCCGATGGAAACTACGATATAGGCGAACTTAATTTGCTTTTTCAAACTACACTTATGAACCGTGGACACTATTACAACGACATAAACAATGGCAGCAAAGTGTTTTTGTTTAATTTTGTATATACCACATTTGATGATAAAGTGCAAATCCAATGCTTTGCAACGGATATTACAATTCATCCGGATAATAGATACACAGTTCCAGTTGTTGCATCGTGGGTAAAACCAAGTGGAACCATTGTTCCAGTAATACGTATTTTGAATAACGCTTTCCAGGCTATTTTAGGAATATCGGCGGGCAATTATCCTCCTGCGGATATTAGTGGAAATACCGTTGGACAAAGAGACCAAACCCAGCCATCCGCTCGTGTAGGCGGCTATGCGGGTACTATTTATAATATTTACAATTCCACTTATACAGATAATACTGTAATAAATGGGTATAACGCAATATATCCAGGCTATGTTAGAGGAAATCAGTTTAAGACTGGAACTGCCAACCCGACCATTGGAACACCTTATGTACCGCTGTATTATAAACCAAGCAATAGCAAATTTGCGTCGCAAGGCGGGGTGGATTCTAGCGCCCGATTAACCCGGTTGAAATATGATACAGTGACCAACTCGGCGAATTCATTTATGACGGCCTATGGAAAACACACGGCGAATGCACTTGCCTATGGGGTTGCTTCTCCTGGATATACCATTAAAGATAAAGTTGGGTATCCGGCGGCCAGAACGCCGACCGTGAGCAGAGGTGTGGTTACGGCGTGCCAATCAAGTAAGCTGATGAATGGTTAAGGTGCGCCAGCACCGACGTGTAAGGTGCGTAAGCGCCGACGCTTATCCCCTCCTTTTTTATTTAAACCATTGAATGATTTTATCAATAATAAAATCATTGTATTATTTACATTATACAAATAGATTTAGTTAGCGGTTTACTAAGATAAATTTTAAACTTATCACTATTTTTAATTGTGTTTATGTCATTTAATAATAATTTTGTATGCTCGTTAATTGCTCTATCAGCAAAAATGCCATCACTATCAGTATAATAATGTAATAAATCCGTCTTGTCGTAAACCCTCCATTTGATACTGACATCAATGTTGTTTAATATATATTTTTTAATATGTTTTTCATTAATTAAATTGAATATATCGTAAAGAATTATATTTTTTTCATCTTTGCTCAAACTTTCATCAATTTCAATATTAAGGTTGTGCGAGAATTTTCCATATTTATTAATGTACTTCTTATGCATATTATATATTTTTATAATATTTTTTTTTAAAAGTGTTACTTAATCAATAAATGTTGTAAAGGAGGGTTCTTAAGGGAACTATTAGTTCCCTTAATATTGTATAATGGACAAAAAAGAAACTGAAAAAGAAAAAGAAACCAAAACTACCATTCAAATTTTTGGTCTAATTACGTTTGCGTGGGTTATGATTGGTCTCATTGCGTTTTTGTGGTCAATCTATTGTTTTGGAAAAGCCGGAACCATTTTCCAGAAAATGGTAGGCATCATTCTCTCAATGTTTTTGGGACCGCTGTTTTTCTTTTATTATAGATACAGCCCCACCTACTGCAAGGGGAACGCAGTTCCCCTTTAACCCCTCCTTTATGCGTTTTTTTATAAAAAAGGGCGCGTAATGAAAAATCATTCTTCACCAGTATATATATATGAAAGAAGCCTATAAAGTTATAGACAATTTTTTATCTATAGAAGACTTAGAAATGTTATCAGTGTATGTAGACAACAATGATTCCGCACAATCTAGATATAAATCAAAAGATATAACTAACTACATATATACGAACTATGAAGATAAATTTAAAGAATTAGGTATATTCGGTCTTAGTGACGATATTACAATATCTAAAAATAATAAACCCATTTCTAAGCATAAAGACAATAAAGTATCTGGAGAAACACATAAAATTCTAATCTATTTAAATAATGTTAATAATGGTGGTGGAACATATTTTTATATAGACGGTAAAGAAATATTAGTAGAGAATAAAGAAAATAGACTTGTAATATTTGATATAAATATAGAACATAAAGGTCAGGAGTTTAGCTGTGACTATATAAAAAAAACAATCGGATTTAGAACGGAATTAATAAAGGAATAAAGAAAACCAAGGTATTCAGAGAAGCGAATCTTTTACGCCTTTTGAACACATACTATAAAGGTTTCTTTTAAAGGGAAGAATCAAATACGTAAGCTTCGCTGAATAACCGTAGGTTTCTTTTAAATGCATTTAAAGATATATTACCATTGTTTCTATAAATGTTTATTAATCACAACTTGCTCCAGTTTTACCCCAGGTATATGCATCTGCGTGTTTTTGTCTCTGATCCAGAGATGTACGCCAAATACTACGAGGCAATTTACAACCACAACACCAATTTGAACAACAATCCTCACCATATTGATGCCGGATTTGATTTATATTCGCCTTATGCCGAGTTTGCGTGCACTTCTGACAACGTATCCAAGTTGGATTTCAAGGTAAAGTGTTCCGCACAAATTGTAGAGAAGGACAACAATGGCCTGATTTGCTCTTATAACACGGGTTATTATATGCATCCTAGGTCCAGCATTTCCAAGACACCTTTACGCTTAGCGAATTCAACGGGCATTGTGGACTCCGGGTATCGCGGACCCCTCATTGGGATGTTTGATTGCATAAGACTCCAGTATTTAGTGGAGAGATATGACCGTCTTATTCAGATTTGTGCGCCCAGTTTGATGCCGATTTTTGTAGAGTTGGTGGACAAGGTGGATGATTTAGGCGCAGAGACCATTCGTGGAGAGAGGGGAATTGGGTCCTCGGGGCGATAAATATCTTTGTATAATGTATAAATGGCGTCTTCTTCTCAATCTGTTATTTATGATGTTGTTTTTTCGTATCAAGGAGCTTTTGGTCCTCCTACTTATGGCCATTATAAATCAATGGATGCATTTGCAAAACAGTTAACGAGTGATTTTGCTGGTCAAAAAATTTTAATGTTGTTTATGCCAACTGCAGGTGGTTCAAAAGAACATTTACTACCAACTCGTGATAGTCGTAAAAAAGTTTTGGATAAATTTTGCGAAATGTTAACAGCTGAAAATCCAGATATTACATTTGAGACAAGTGGAATTGAGAATAAAATATTTGATGATGTAGCTACAAGTAGAAAAACTGCAACTATATACACAATTGATAAGTTAAAAATAGATCATCCAACTTCTAAAATCTGTTTAGGTATGGGCTTGGATAATGCATTCCAACTTCCCTATTGGGAAAAAATTGACGAGTATTTAACGAAAGTTGAAAAAATTTACGTGGTTCCTAGAACCCCAAGTGCCGAGGAACTTGAAAAGACGCGTCTGTTTAACGTTAAAAATGCAGATGACACTGAGGTAGAAATGCGATTTGATGTGACAGTTCCTTGGTTAAATGCGACGTTTTTAAAATGTTTCTTACCTGCGGATTCTACCGTTACTATAGGAAAAGGTGAAAAAGCCAAATTGATTGAGAATTTAACGTCTGTTAATAATGATGGCAAAGAACCCTATGTGTTTTATCAAAATTTACCACCGGTTAAAGTACTTACGGGTACATCAATTCCAGCAACATCTTCATCCATGATGCGATATTTCATTGGTCAATATTTGCAAGACATAAATAAAGAAGAAAATCTATCAAAAGTACAAAAACTTATGTTTGGTCCTACTACTATAACCCCAGACCAAGAACCATTTGTAAAAGCTACGATAAATGATTATAGAGATAATGTTTTCAAGTCCGTGTTTCCAGAAAACAAAGGCTTTGATGGCGAATATGCTGCGGTTACGTTTTCCGGTGGAAATCGCAAAACCAGAAGACGACAAAGCCAGAGAAAGAAGAGACGAAGTCAGAGAAAGAAGAGAAGAAGCCAAAGAAAATAAATTGAAATTTGATGAAAATACGTTTTGCATATTTTTATTAAATAATAAATCTCACCAATAATAAATCTCACCAATAATAAATCTCACCAATAATAAATCTCACCAATAATAAATCTCACCAATAATAAATCTCACCAATAATAAATCTCACCAATAATAAATCTCACCAATAATAAATCTCCCAAATAATAAATCTCCCAAATATTTATCAAATGGCCGATTCAGAAAAATTCGCACTTGACATATCCGAAATAGAACCCAAACCGCCGGATTTAGAGGAAAATACCTCCGTCATCAGCTCCGAGGGATTAAATCCCGAATATGTGATTGACAATCTCTCTCCAATATGGGGAATCATGTTGACAGTGCAGGACAATCTCAATTTGCGCATAGGAACTCAATTGAAGAAGAAATATTTCAATGCGGGGTTCTGGAATTACATTTCAACGCCCATTAATTTCACAATAACTTTGTTCACGGCGCTTTCCGCGGGCCAGACCGGGTCCGGTTCCAATTTCTTAACCGCGGACCAATTGTTCTATATTTTGTTGGCCACGTTCATTCTCTCCATTATCAACACGTTTTTCAAATTGAAAGAAAAGGCGGAAATCAATTACAATTCTGCGAAATCGTGGGAACTTTATGCGGCAACATTTGAACAAATCTATTTCACACCCATAGAGAAAAACGAAGATGTTGCCCAAAAACTGCAAAATTACAATGAACTCATTTGCAAAATAAATGGAGAATATGTGGAAGAGACCGTGGATTACGTCAATTACATTACCGAACTGTTTTTTTATTTGTTCCGACTTTGCCGAATTTACAAAGATTATCGGCATTTAGGGATTAAACGCAGGCACTGGATTTTGGACGGGTCAACCGCGGATTTTTATAAAAGAAGTGTAGAAAAATCTTCAGACAAAGACGATGGAGTTTGTTATAAGGGATACGAAATTGATTCCAAGATTTTTCGCAAAAATCTGAATCAGATTGAGAGAACCGAAAATAAACCAAACAAGTATTATTTCTTTTAATAATATATAATGTCGTTAGAACAACAAAATGAAATGCCATCAAGTGATTATGGTGCAACTGATTCGCCAGCAACTGATTCGCCTGTGCCCGTAGCTGAAATGCCTGCGCCCGTAGCTGAAATACCTGCGCCCGTAGCTGAAATGCCTGCGCCCGTAGATGAAATGCCGGCAGCTGCAGTAGCTACGGAAGAATCAAATAAAAGTTCTTCACCCGTAGAATCCCTGCCTGGTAAAAAAAAAAGCGCAGAAAGAGTAAGAAAAACGCCAAATGCAAGAGCAAAAAAAACAAGGCCAAAATGAGAAATTGCAAATGCATCTGCAAAAGTAAAAGAAAAGGTAAATCTTCAACCAAAAAGAGTCTTTACGAAATGTATAGCAATGATGGAAAGCCCGAGTTCTAATGATTCTCTCGTTGATATTGAAATACAAACCCCCAAACAAAGTGTAGATATTGTTGTTGTTCCAAAAACAACAACATCTGTATTAACAATCCAGGAAAAGCTCGGCGACCAGGATTTCCAACAAAAAGCTGGCGTCACAATTACTGTCGCATTAGAGTTGTACCGTGTCTTAATCGCGTCTTTTCTAATCTTATTTGTTCCCCAAACCTGCGGAGATCACGTTTGCTCCATCTCCGAAAATGCGCAAACCGGTTCGGATCCCCTGTATAATGCCGGGTTCTCGTTTAACTGCATTACATTGATTGCCTTTATTGCAATGTATTTTGCGGAAATCAAGAGAGAAGGGAAGTTGATTGCCTATTTAGACGTAAATCCCAGGTGTAAATCGGACAATGATTCGGTTGGTGAGGTATTGGCGCGCCTTCCCGAGTACAGGAAAACGGCCATTCTGTTTTACGATGGCCTTTATCAGAAGACCGGGTATTTCGCATTGACGTGTTTTATAGTGAACACGGCTCTCTCTGGGTGCGTCGTTTCCAAATACTATTTGGATGACAAGACCACGTCCACATTTATTACATCGGTTCTCTTCATGATTACCAAAATGGCGGACGTTTATTCTACCGTGAAAACAGAGAAGAATATTTTGTATAGTGCATATCTAAAAGGCAAAGTGCAGTACAATGATTTGGACGCAGATAAAGGAAACCAACGGTTTCCTTTAGAACCTTCCCTTTAAGGAAACCAAGGTATTCAGAGAAGCAAAGCTTCTCTTATGCATTTTGATCCCTCCTTTTAATTGCTCATTATTAAATACTATAAAATTATTTAATAAGGAGTGTTTCAAAGGCGTAAGTAAAGCAAAGCTTTACTGAATACCTTGGTTCCCTTGCCTATAACATTTTCTGCACAGGGGCATATAATTATCACTTCCAATCACCACTTGGTTCATCTCTGCACTCACACGATGAGAGAAAACCGCCAAAGTCCCGTCTCTGCACATTCCGCAAAATGCGGACAGCTTCTCTACTTTGTCCGAGTAAGGAATCAAATCCAACAATGAACCAAATCGTTGTCTGCGAAAATCGCCGTCCAATCCGCAAATATGCACTTGTTTCTGATATGTATCCACCATTTCAATGACGGTTGGCACTAGGTCATCAAAGAATTGTCCCTCGTTAATCAAAATAACGTCCGCATCTATCCACAGGGTTTTATCCGCCAATGCATTTGTGAAAACACAGGGTATCTCTACGCGGTCGTGTGACGACAGTGCGGTCTCACTGTACCGAGTATCCAAAGAATAATTGATAACCACAATTTTCTTCCCTATGAATTTGTAGGCCTTATAATGCTGGATTAGACGCGTGGTTTTCCCGGAAAACATCGGCCCCAAAATGAGTTCTAAGTACCCGCCGGATTGATTCATTATACAAATAATGCAAATTTCCCTTTAAATCCCTTAAAGGGAACTACGTTCCCTTTTGAACCCTCCTTTAAGGGAACTCGTCGTTCCCTTATAATCCCATACTTAAAAGGGAAGGTTCTAAAGGAAACCGTCGGTTTCCTTTAATATAAAATAATTTATCAAAACCTCAATGTTGCAATCATAATTGTGGATAACAATTTCCATCTTCTCTATGATTTCCGGCGTTACCGGATGATTCAGAATCAAGTAGTTGTAATAATCTTTGATAATCTGTTTCTTATCAATGTTGTAATGAATGCTTAACTTATTAATGAATACTTTTATCTTCATTTCATCTTTCTCTCCATCAAACATTTCGTAAAGACGTTTCCAAATGGTGTCATCCACAATGTTACTCTGCTGAACAATGATATTCTGGTTCAGCTGAATAAAATTAATCATGCTTCGGATATCCGATTTGTGCAAATTCTGGATGGTATCTATGTTCTGATCGGTTAAATCAACCCCCTCTTTGACACATATCTCTCGGATAAACTCGCGAATCTTTTGTTTCGGAAGCTGGTTGAAACGAATACATACAAATTCATGTTGTAGAGAAAGTTCAATCTTGCTGATATAGTTGCAAATCAAGAAAAACTTCACATTGTTCCCGCACGTTTGCAGCAAATACTTCAGCGCTTGTTGCGCGTTTTTGGTCATATAATCCACCTCGTCTAGAACGACAAATTTGTACCCGGTTTCAAACAAGTTCTTGGTTTTCACAAATTGGTAAATCTGGTTGCGAATAATATCAATGCCTCTCTCGTCGGACGCGTTCAAATGAATGACCAAACTTTTGTTTTTCTTGATTCGCTGGTACTCGTTGATCAAATTGATGATGGTGGTGGTTTTGCCGGTGCCGGGTGGGCCGTATAATAACAAATTGGGGAAATACTTATTTTCAATCATATTCATAAAAAGGGTCTTATTGTATGGGTCAAGCACAATGTTGTCAAAATTGCTGGGGCGATACTTTTCGGTCCAGGGAATATTTTCGTTCATTAGATTCACTAATCAACGAATGTTTATATGGTTTCTTGTTTCTCTACATTTTCTACTTATGAAACCGATAAATACTATAGTTGGTTCCCTCCTTTTTCAAAAGGTCGCCGTGAAGATTGTATTTTTTTGAAAAATCCTTGACCGCAGATGAAACCGATGCCATCCAATAATCATCGCCCAAAATTTGTCCACCAACACGCAGTTTTTTCCACCAAAATTCCAAATCCGCAAATACCGCATTGTATGTATGGTCGCCGTCAATAAAAATGCAATCTAAAGATTCATCTGCAATTTGGCTATCCTGGATTGCAAGACTTTCATTGCGAAACCAGGTATATCTGTCTTTGTATTCAGATAAATAATCGTTGATAAGACTGTACAATTCGTTGAAATTGTTTCCGGGAATAATGGGAGTTGCAGACATAATATCAGTTGCAAACAAATCATTTTCGTAAAACTTCATTGGATCCACCAAATATATTTTATCCACATTGGTTGTTTTCAAAATATACTTTGCGTGGGTGCCATATCCAATTCCAATCTCTGCAACTGTTTTGTAATTATTTTCATTAATTATGGCGCTAAAAACACCATAATAATTGGGTGCCCATCCGCCAGTCATTGTTTCATTCTTAATCACCGTATTTTTGTAATATGTTTGTAAATCCATTATAATAAAGGGAACTACGTTCCCTTTAAACCCTTGTAGAATTTTACACATTATGAGGGAGGGGGGTAAGCGAAGCGGAACCGCAGGTTAATAAGTTCACGCCATACCTGTAAAATTGATTTTTTATTATCACATAAAGCAAAATACATAAAGAAATATAAAATGGAATTAGATAACGAATGGGAAAAGTTTTTAAACGGTGGAGAGACCGATGATATTGATGATGATTCTGACGAACTCGGCGACGCACCCCAATGTGAGGAACTGTACATATCAACCAAGACCAAGTTGTTGTATTTGAACCAGGCCAACATTGATGTTGCTCGTATTTTCTGGAGTGTCCCGATTGTAGAATATTGGAAACCTGCCGAGGGGGTAATCAAAAAACAAATGAAGGTCGCCGCGCAATCCAAGGAGGAGTGCGAAGAGAATGCGCGCCGACTAAAAGAGACTTATTATTACACCGAGCGGATTATCAAACAGATAGACAATCCAATTGCAAAGAAAATCAAGTTCAAAGACGAGAGAAAAGTGACAGTAGGCATTTCCACCAAGAATGTGATGAATTATCGCGGCAAAGACAAGGGAGGAGCGATGTTCAATTGCATTGCGCTCACTTTTCGTTTCAGGAATGACAAGAATAATTTCCACGAAATTCACGTGAAAGTGTTCAATACTGGAAAATTGGAGATTCCGGGGGTTTTGAACACCAATTTGTTTGACCGTGTTAAGGTGTTTATTCTGGACACGTTGCGGCCGTATTTTGAAGAGCCAATCGGATTCAAAGATATTCCAAGTGAAAATGTGTTGATTAATTCCAACTTTGAGTGCAACTACAATGTGAATCGGGACGCATTGCATTCCATTCTGAGAGGCGACAAATACCGGATTGATACCACCTACGATTCGTGCAGTTATCCGGGCGTCAAGTGCAAATATTATTTCTGCAATAAAAATGGATTTGATGTAGAGAAACAGGGTGGCGTCATTTTGCCGGAAGACAGCAACTTGACAGTGGAGGAGCTCATTGTTTCCAAGAAATATACCAAGGTGAGTTTTATGATTTTCAGGACGGGCGGCTGTCTCATTGTGGGGAATTGTTCGGAAGAGATTTTGATGTTTGTCTACGATTTTGTGAAGAAATTGCTGAAAGACGAGTACCCCAATATTTGTGTGAAAACGGAGAATTTGGGAGTCACCGAAGAAAAAAAAACAAAGTTGAGAAAACGAAAAATTATGGTCTCAACCACCTATTTTTCGGATTTGAAGAAACTGTAGGGGAACTACGTTCCCCCCTACGACCCCCTCCTTAATGAGAAGGATTATACATATAATTATTGGATTCTTTTTTTCATATCTGCCAGGCATCCGCGCAACTGTGGTTGAATGTGTTTTTTCAGCACATTTCGCCATCTTCTCTGCACGATTCTCAGCCAAAATGTTTTGATTATCACATTGGCCACCGTAATCCCGCCCGGCATTTGTATGTAGCTGGTCTTCACAATCTCTAAGGAAGAATTATCAGGGATCACCGAACTAACCGTGTATTCGCGAATGTAGTTTTGCACGGAATACAGAGAATGGTTGAAGAATCCGCGACTGCTAATGTGCAGGTCTTTCAAATAGTTGTTTTCGTTTAAGTATGGAATGGTTAAGTAATAGGTGTTGTCGCGTTCAAATGTGGCATAGTAGTCGGCGTCGTATAAATGCTCGGAATTTGCGATGAACTCGCACTTTTTTTGGTCGTCGTCTAAGGACTCGTTGTCCGACAAGGACTCGTTGTCCGACAAGGAGTCGTTGTCCGAAGATATCTCATCATTCTCGTAATAATTATTATTGTTGGTCATTTTTTATATATGGTTTTTATAAAATCATACATAAGTGGTTAAATAATTTCAATTTTAAGTAGGGAACGTAGTCCCGCTAAGCTAAGCTAAGCTTATCACTTCTTTCTGGTCATTATGAGTTCAAATTTCGGTTTCTCTATGTTGGCATTTGCCACAACAGGGTCAAATGCGGGGTCTATAAGCCCATCAAATTGTGCTAATAGTAATTTTTCAAAATAATTCGGTATTTTTTTTTCCATATCTTTGGTTTCTTTTATATTATCTATCAGTTCAATGTATTTTTCTGGATTATGTTTTTTCAACCGTTCTTCATATTTTATAGCCAATTCTTCGGTGCAATATGTTTTTGAATTGTGCATTATCGGGGTAAATTTTGATTCAGACATTGTTTTCTTACCACCTATATAAAACTTATATTTATTTATTATATTTTGGATATTACAATTATATTGTTTTTCAATCATGGCCACATATTCACCCTGGATTTTTGTATGGTTTTCATCCAACCATTTAAATGATGATATTACGCCTGGATATATGTGTACAGTTTCCTGGGCAAGTAAACGATATCTGTATTTGTCATCTACGTTTTTGTGTTGTATTCGGTTTGTTCTACCAAAATCTATTATAATTGCTCGGCCACTATCAACCCAAAAATAATTATATGTTGCATTTATCAATACATTTTCATCATGAAGGTCATTATGCATAAACCCAAGTTCGTGTAATTTATCAAGTGTGTATAATGCCATTCTTTTATTTGATTCGTAAAATGATGTTTCTTCAAATGATGCAAATGGCTGATAACCCTCCATAAACTCCATTGCAAAAAATGCAACATCTCCTTGAAAAACTTGTTGTATTTGTTTATGGTCAGTGCTTTGTTTAATTATTGTATAAAATGAATTTTTGAATTCAGGTTCAAGTTTCTCTGCATGCGAATAAACAATACACGGGCAAATTGGTTCTAATAATGTATTTGGATGTCGTAATGATTTATGATATATTTCTTGTTGTATATCAATTTCTCTCTGAACGTCTTCTGGTTTTATATCTTGGATATCTTTATCATTTGATGGCGTTATATTTAAAAATTTCAGTAATAAATAATTAACCGAGTTGTTATTGTTATTTAATCTAATATTACGGTATGGGCTAACTAGCCCTTCTTTTAATTTTGCTAAAACCAAAATACCAAAATATCCACGACGAAAATATGAAAAAGTTGAATTTTCAATAAAAAACTTGAATGCAGAATCCGCTGTTTGATTATTTGTTATACGTACGCCTGCTTTTTGTTTTCGCTTAACTGTTTTTTTTGCTTGTTTATGTGGCATATATAAAGTTATTTTATAATATTGTAAATTATTGAATAATTTGCAATAGGGGCAAGCCGTTATTAGGCCTTTAAGCGAAGCGGAACCTTGGTTCCCTTTACGCAATTCTTTTGGTCGGAATCTTGTTATCAACAACGTAGATGGAATTTTCGGTCATAATGATGAAATCATTGCCTACTTTGAAAATCTTCTGAATGGGGCTGGTATATTCCTCCTCACTCTTGACAAGCAACTTCTCGTTATTCTCGCGAACACCAATCAAAGCCTTTTTCTCTAAAGAAGCGGTCCAGTAATCCATCATAATGGGCTTGTCCTCTGAAATCGCAATCTTACTGATATTTTGCAAAGTGGTGGCATCGGGAAGGCGGTATTGTTCTGTTGGGGCTACAACGGGCGCAGATGAAGGTGCTTGAGTAGTAGTAGTAGTAATGGCTGTGCTCATTTTAATTATAATATGTAAAACAAAATAAAACCACTTTAAATCCTTATTCTTAAAAAATACTTTATTTTTCGGATGGGAAAACCGGAGATTCGTATGTTGTCAATGAACCGTTTATTTTGTGATGAATCAGTTTTCCTAAATCGTTCAGGTCATTCAATAAAACATCCATATCAATTGGTTCGTGCCTTGGATTATAGAGGTATTCAACAAAGATAAACTGCAATTGTTTGAATATTTTCATTTCACCTTTGGTCAGTTTTGAATAACTATTGGACAAAACCTCAAGAATTGGATGGTATGCGCTAATGAGCCCCCAAATATCCACAATCCTTGTAAAAACGGTGTCTAGATATTCTTGCAATCCATCTGTGAAATGAAGAAGGACATCCACGATATAATTGACAATGTAATCCATTGTGATTTGGGTTTCAATGATTTTGGGCATATCTTCTTCGGATACATCATCCAGTTCATTTGAAAACAGTAAAGTCATTGTTTCATTGATAAATTTGTAGTGACCTGGACCTCTCTCTTTCATCCAAGAATTAATATATTCAATTGCAAACCGTTTTGGGTCATTGCTACCGTCTTTGATAAAATTTTCATATTTTTTTGTGAATGAATCCGAGAACAAAATTACCGAAAAGGGAACATTGTATTGAAATGGCCGGTTCCTCCATGTTTGGGGGAAAGGTGCATTCACGAATGGTTCATATTCGGCGTACAATCCCCAATCAATTAAATGAACCTTTTTATCACTATCAATCAGAACATTAGAATCCTTGATGTCGCAATGAAATATATTCTTCCGGTTCATTGGAATAATTCCATTAACCAATAATTTTGACAAGCCTATGTGCACATCGTATATTTTTTCAAAAGAACCATTGTCATAAATATAGTCGTCAATGGGTGGTCCACCATTTGGCATATTAAGTATGGTGAAATTGTCAATTTTATCATTGATATCTATGTTGGTAAAAAGCGAACTGCATTTTGATAATTCTCTTAATTCAGATTCGGTGAGTGGATCTGGCTTGCATTTTACTGCATCTAGTAAAAAATAATCTTCATAATTGGGTATGGACAATAAATTTGAGCGAATGTGCGTAATATTTTCATATTCTTTGTTGGCTTCTCTATTCCCCATAAGTTTTGAAACTGTGTTTGGTGATTTTTTTCCATCGCAATTTAATGCTGGATAAAAAACACACCCTGAACCCCCAAATGCAATGACCTTTCCTCCTGAAATTTTTTTTATTTTTTTTATTTTTTGGCTTCGCTTTTTCTTTTTTCTTGTCTGTTTTGCCATTATAAAATATGAATATTTATTATTCATATAAACACAAATTTTTATACTTATTCAATATGTTCAAGCCTGTCTTTAAAATTCACGAAACCTTACCCACTTTATATGGAAAAGACACTTCTGGAAAGACCAAGCAATGGTCTGCTTCCATCTTTACCAATGGTTCAGTTGCACGGTATACCGTGGAATACGGCCAAGTAGATGGCAAAATCCAATCAACCAGCAGAGATTTCACCGAGGGCAAAAACATCGGCAAAGCCAACGAAACCACGCCTCTCCAACAATGTACCAACGAAATCAAGAAAAAGTGGTCGGACAAGAAGGAGAAGGAGAGGTACGCCGAAGAAGAAGAATCGGATATTACTCAAACAAAGATTTTCCCAATGTTGGCGCACGTCTACGACCCCAAATCCAAAACCAAGGTGAAGAATCCCATTGTGTACCCCTGTTTTGTGCAACCCAAATTGGATGGGCTCCGATGTCTGATTTATATGGCGAATGGGACAATTATAACTCAGTCACGTACCGGCGGTATATTCACAACAATGGACCACATAAAGGCGGGTCTCAAACCATTCTTTGATGTATGGCCCACGGTTGTATTGGATGGCGAGCTTTACACGAACAAGTATCCATTTGAGGAATTGGTCGGGTTGATTAAACGCAAACAAGTGGATGATCCGCGAATTGCTCAAGTCCATTTCCACATATATGATATTGTTTCATTGGAAGGGTATGCAGAGAGACGGCAATTCATTTTGGAGAATCGTCGTTTGTTTCCGGCCACTTTTGAAATTGTTAAGACGGAAGAAGCGATTAAAATAGATGATTTCAAAACCAAATTCGCTGAGTATGTGCAAGAAGGGTACGAAGGCATTATGTTGCGCAATAAGAAGGGGCCTTATGTCAGCAACCGAAGCCACGATTTGCAGAAATACAAGGAGTTTGAGGAGGACGAATTTGTCATTGTTGGATTCAAAGAAGCGGAAGGGCGTGATTCGGGTACTGTCATTTGGAGATGCGCTACTAAAACGGGCGATGAATTTGACTGCAGACCGGTTGGGTCAGTGGAACATAGGAAAGCGCTTTTCCAAAATGCGCAAAAAAATATTGGCAAGATGTTGACAATCAAATACCAAGAACTCTCAGAGAAGGGAATTCCACGGTTCTTGTCGGGGAAATCCATAAGGGATGGATTTTAGATAATCAATAAATAAAAAATATTTTAATCAATCCATACAATATATGGAATTCTTGGATTATCATGAATACGGAATAAAATATGAGTTTCATGACTTAGATGATGGGCAATTCATTGAATTATTTGACGGCGACAAATCGTGTGCAAAAATGTTTTTGCGTCTTATAAACGACCAAATCAATTTGAGTTCTGTAGAATGCGATTGCCCAAAACTGAAGGGTAAATGTTTCAATATCTTTATGCGAATTTTGGTTAAAGAAAGAGACCAAATCTTTAAAAAAAAGTTGTCGCCTGCAACTGAAGTTGCACTTATTATTTCACCCGAATACAGAGACGGTGTTTCGGAAAAAGATGCATTTGAAAAATTGCAGAAGTTGTACCGGACTTATGGATTTTTGAACTACGACAAACGAAATAAACCCTATGCTGTTTCAACACTGAACCTTATTGATCAAGTGGTTAATAATAATCTAGTAATAATAGATGACCCCAATATAACGCCAGTTAACCTGTACAAGAGAACGCCGGAACGACCCCAAAAAATAAATAATTCTGAAAATAAATATGAAGTCCATCGTAAAAATTTAGAAAAGATGTTTAATGAAGCAAAACACAGATATATGTCGTCAACAGTCAGCAGTCGTTCAAAAGGTGTCAAAGGACGCGGTAAAACGCGAAGTGGTAAAAAGCTTAGCGGTCGCAAGCTTAGCAAAAGAAGATTTCCCAAATGAATATAAAAAGTTGCAGCTAATTACTGTATTATAGAATGTCTGGATATTACGACGAGCTCACCAACACTACTTATTACGATCCTCAGATGGTAATGAACATTACCGAATACGACAGCGACGGCGATAAGGATTCTGACGTATTTATTCTGTATGACGAGGAGCAAGAAGCATATTACCTTTTTGGTTCGCGAGGCGGTTCCAAGCACGTAAGGTACACAAAGGCATTTTATTGCATGAACGATTTGTACAATTTTATTTCCATCACAATGGGATTTCAGGACAATCATACAGTGAGTCTTTCAATCAATTATATGGCGAATTTGACAAATTATGATGAGTATGACGATATTAAGCAAAAAGTATCGCGATTCAATGAAGTGGTTGCGTATGACAATTTCGTCATTTCCAAGCAAGATTTCAAAATGTTTTTGAAATCGTTTTTATAAAGGGAAACCGTAGGTTATTTAGAGAAGCGAAGCTTCTCTTACGCCCTTCGCTTACCCCTTTTGAACCCATGCTTAAAGGAGGGGTCATATGGGAAAAGGCCTTCGGAGCGTCGCTAGACGCGACGCACCTTATAGCATCCGTAGGATGCAAGCGCCTGACGGCTTAACTATATGTTCCCCTAATATATAATGGTATATGTTGCAGAAGGAACGTATGGGTGCGTTTATCGTCCTCCCATTAAATGCAAAAACGGCATCAAATACCCACTTGGAAAAATATCCAAGTTGATGACACGTCGTGCCGCAAAAAACGAAGAAAGAGAATACAAATTAATTAAGAAGGCGGACAAAACCCAAAAATACTATCCGGGTCCCCCAATAAGGTGCGACCCTGATCCCGCGGATGCAAAAAACGAAATGACACGGGGCAAATGCAAATTGTTTGAAAAAGACCCCGTTATTAATAAATACAATTTACTGATTTACAATGACGGTGGACACGATTTAAAACAGTTTGTAATGTTTGAGTTAGACGATTATTTAGCGGTAGGTTCTCAGGAACAGACAGACAAGTTTTTCCTGAATGCATACAACTTATTTCAAGGAATTAAACTGTTTTTAGCAAACAATATATTGCATCACGATATTAAACCACAAAACATTGTCTTTGACTCCAACACATATCGGTTCAATTACATTGATTTTGGTCTAATTCAGAAGAAAAAAAAACTGAAAGATGATATCATTAGTGGAAATGCTCACGAAAGTTTTCATTGGTCTTACCCTTTGGAGTTTGGATTCTTGCATTTGACAAAAGAATACAATTTTACAAGAGTTGTTAATTTTTCTCCATTTGAAAAAGATTTTATAAAAATACTCACCGACCCCGCTTACAAAAACCAACCAAACAAATATGGGATTAACCCAAAATCATTTGAAAGCGTCTTTAAATATATGGAAGATAGGGTTAATCCATTTTCAAAAGAAGATTTTATAAAAGAAGTCTTTGCCGGTTTAGTTTTTTGCAAATCCCACTACGGATATCCAGTTATTATTGAAAAACTGTTGACAAACACCGATATTTATTCGCTCGGATTTACAATGAACTATGTATTAAATGCATTTTATGATAGTGGGGCAATAACTCAAGAACAATATATAAAGTATAGCAAATTGTTTAGAAAAATGTGCAGTCCCAACATCAATGACCGAGCCGAATATTCAATTGATCAGTATGTTGATTGGTATGAGAGAGTCCTGACAGAAACCGGGGTTTTGTCGCGTCTTAATAAAACGATTTCAAACGGTGAAATAAAACATGCGAATGACTTAATTGAATCTGAATTAAAAAATAATACAGTTACTAAAATACAAGACATATTAAAACGGTGTCCTCCGGGTCAAGAATTAAATCCGGCAACGAAGCGGTGCCGAAAAGTGTGTCCGCCAAATCATTTTCGCGATACAAATGAAAAATGCAAAAAAACAAAAAAGCAAAATCAGTTTTTTGACAATGATGTTGTTGTTAATTTATCTTCAAAAAAAACACAAAAAGCGTGTCCGCCAGGAAAAGAAATGAATTTGGAAACTGGACGGTGCCGGATTCAGTGCAAACCTGGAACCATACGCAATAATAAGGGGAGGTGCGTAAGGGAACTCGTCGTTCCCTTAAGGCGTAGCCTGACAGCTATATAATCCCATACTAAGGGAAGGTATAAGCAAAGCAAAAAAAAGGAAACCGTAGGTTTCCTTTAAAATTGAATTAAAAATTATTTATTAATATATATTAATAAATAAATAAACCATGTCATTTTATGCAGTGAAAAAAGGAATTGAAACCGGAATTTACCCTTCGTGGGAAGAATGTGCAAAGCAAATTGAGGGATTCAGTGGAGCAGAATACAAAAAATTTAAAACTGAAGCAGAAGCCACCGATTATATGAATACAAAGACGGTTAGCACTGGTTTAAATCTATCTGTGTTTGCATACAAAGATCATGTAGCGAATCCTTTGATTTCCTTAGACAATGCCTTGTCTCCGATGGACAATGCCTTGTCTCCAGTGGACAATGCCTTGTCTCCAGTGGACAATGCCTTGTCTCCGATGGACAATGCCTTGTCTCCGGAACAAATTCACGCATTTGAGCAATATCGTCTCGGTCACAACGTCTTCATCACTGGTCCCGGCGGAACCGGAAAATCCTATTTAATCAAAACCATCAAAGCGGATTTGGAACAACGCGAAATTAAACACGCAGTTTGTGGTCTCACTGGTTGCGCTTCCGTCTTATTAAACTGTTGCGCCAAAACCATTCATTCGTGGAGTGGGGTCGGGCTCGGTGCCGGCGAAATTCACGACATTGTGGACAAGGCGGTTAAGAACCGCAAAGCCAATGCAAACTGGAAAACAACGCGCGTACTAATCGTGGATGAGGTATCCATGATGTCTGTGAAGATATTTGACGCCCTCAACAAAATCGGTCAAACCATTCGCCGAAACCATACAAAACCGTTTGGTGGTATGCAAGTGGTTTTCATTGGCGATTTCTATCAGTTGCCACCAGTAGGTCGTTATACCGAGCCGGAAACCACGATGTTTTGTTTCCAATCCGCCAATTGGTTTTCCACATTTTCCAAAGAAAATCACATTGTTTTGAAAACGCTTTTCCGACAAAAAGACCCAACCTACATCAAAGTCCTGGATGAAGTGAGGCAGGGCGTCATTTCGGAAGAATCCGCAGAACTTTTGAAACAACGGACCCAGGTCAAATATGTGGATAACGGCACCGGCATTATTCCTACAAAACTGTTCCCACGAAATGCCGACGCGGATAGAGTGAACCAGCTTATGTATATGCGACTCAAAGACGACGAGCAGACGTATAATTTTGCCAAGCACGTGAATATGCAGACGTACGCTGAATCGGGCAAACCAATCCAACCAGAAATCCTCATTCGGTGTGCGGATTTGTCGCGCGAAGATGTTGATCAACAATTGGAGCTTTTGATGGAGAATTGCAAAGTGAATAAGGAGCTTAAGTTGAAGAAGGGGGCACTCGTCATGTGTTTGGCCAACCTGGATATTGACGCGGGTATATGCAATGGATCGCAAGGTGTGATTGTGGATTTTATTCAAGGGACAAGCGGTGCAATGTACCCGATTGTCCGGTTCTTGAATGGAATCCGAATGCAAATTTCGCCCAAAATATATCAGCACGGAGATTACCCCCGAATCGGTATTGAACAGTTGCCGTTGCGTCTGGCGTGGGCATTCACGATTCACAAGTCGCAAGGAATCACGCTGGACATTGCAGAGATGGATTTGGGGTCCAATGTGTTTGAATATGGGCAAAGCTATGTGGGTCTAAGTCGCGTTCGTAGTTTGGAAGGGCTTTATTTAAGCGGGTTCAATCCGCAGAAAATCAAAACAAACCCAACCGTCACGGAATTTTACAAAATGATGTAAACCGATTTGGTTAATCAATAATGCTTATGCTTATATAAAACACTTTTTTTACTAATTCTATTATATAATGAGTAACAATCCCAAAAAAATTGGCGAAGGTTCATACGGATGTGCGTATCGCCCCGCAATCCCATGTGCCGATGCAGCAAATACAGATATTGACCAAAAAATATCCAAGGTTTTAAACGTTGTAGATGCCAATAATGAATATGCGGAATACACCCAAATTGCAAAGGCAGACCCGAATAACGAATATTATTTAGGAAAGCCGCAAAAATGCACAATGTCAGAAGCAAATTATGACGCGTTTGTAAAAAAATCAGGATGTCGGATTATACGCCCAAACACAACCGCCAAAGATTACCGACTGCTCCAATATGGCGACGGCGGTTCAGACCTAGACGATTTTGCAAGAGTACATTTGACCAAGTTTTTGTCTACCTGGCCCGAAAGACAGTCCGACTATTTTTGGTTGAATGCGCATAAACTATTTTTGGGACTTAAAAATTTTGCCGAAAATGATATATTGCACGACGACTTAAAACCGCAAAATATTGTCTTCAAGTTTGATTTGGCAAAAGACACAATGGACTTTAATTTTATTGATTTTGGGTTGGTGAAAAATCTTATAACACTTAAGATTGATGTATACAGAGGCGCAGTAACTCGTTCATTCCATTGGTCGCGGCCATTGGAACAGGGAATTATACATTCAGCCGGATATATAAAAACATTATATAGTTCATTAAATGATGATGTTATAGTAAAATATTACACCGAAACTTTGAGTGATATTATTTTGTACGATGTATTCAATCAATATGGCATCCGACCCGATTCGTTTCGTTTGTTGCACGAATATACAAGTGATTCTCTTAATCCAAATACCAATGTCATTATAGAAGAGCGTATCCGCTCGTGTATGCAAGGGATAACAATGTTTCGTTCACAAATAGACAAATTTTTTGATAAAACATTTGATACCACTGACTCGTATTCGCTTGGATTCACGCTGAACCACGTCGCCAATAAAATGCATAAAAAAGGTGCTATCCCAGACAATGAATATACTCGGCTTCACCAGTTTTTTGAGAAATTATTTGATTTCAATTTGTTTACGCGATGGGATGATATTGATATGATGATTAGTGAATATGAGTCCGTTTTGGAGCTCAATGGCGTGTTGCGACGACTCGGTAAACAATTTGTGAATCATAAGGTGGAAAATAAAGTGTATAATATTAAAGTAAAGTTGGTTCCTTCACTTAGTCAAAAACAGGCAATTGAGGTTGGCGCATTGAGTCCAAATCCTGCTCCACCAAATTTAAAGCCGTGTCCGCCAGGCAAAGTGCGCAATCCGATAACACGAAGATGTAATAAAGTCAAGTCACAGAGTAAAACGAAACGTATAAACCCGTGTCCACCTGGCAAAGAACGCAATCCAAAAACTGGAAGATGTATCAAAGTTGGGTCACCCAAAAACATAGTGCCAAAGTCGTGTCCGCCTGGCAAAGAACTCAATCCAGATACCGGAAGGTGTGTTAACTTGTGTCCGTCGGGTAAAATACGGCGCAATGGACGCTGTGTTTACCCCTAATGTACACCATTGAATGAGCAGTATCGGTAACGATTTGAAATAACACCCTACGGGGTTCCGCTTCGCTTAACCATTTTATATATTCACCGGTATAAAGGAGATGCTTTCAATTTTGAAAAAGATATAATCCACCGTAAAATTGATTTTATAATTAATAAATTTATTAAATTATAAAATAAAATGTTTTCATTTTTAAAAACCACAAAAGTAGATAGTATAGTATATATGGAAGATGGAACCGATATCAAAGTTGAAGACACCGTGGAATTCACATTTCCGATAAAGGGTGGCCGGGTTATCAAATGTTATGATGCGGATACAATCACAATTGCATCCAAATTGCCATACAAGGAATCGCCATTGTACCGTTTGTCGGTCCGATTAAGTGGCATTGACGCGCCTGAAATCAAGGGCAAAAGTGAAGAGGAGAAAGAACTCGCAAAACAGGCTCGCGATTTTGTTAGCAATTTGATTTTGAATAAATACGTTCGTTTAGAAAACGTGGAGAGTGAGAAGTATGGTCGTATTTTGGCGGATGTTTATATTGGCGATGTGCACTTGAACGATTTGCTGATTAAAGAACGATATGCCGTAAAATATGGCGGCGGAACGAAACTAAAACCGACGTCTTGGTTGAAGTATAAAAACACCGGTGAAATGTAGGGTTTAAGAATATACTTTACCTACAATAACTGTTGTGAGTGCAAACAAGAGAGAACCCCACACCGTGTCCATAATGGCCGTTTTCAAATCATAATTTTTTAACATTGCATAATTGGTGAAATCAAACGTGCCGTAAATGACCAGGCCTAAAAGTCCCGCTTCCCAAGCACTTAATCCGGGTTTCACAATGAAATAGTAGAGACCGATTGCCAAAAGCAGATAGACAATGATAGCGCCTTCAATACGGAATTGCATTGCCGTTCTTTGAATTTTTGCAACCAATTCGCCAAAAATGGATTTGGTGAAATACAAATAGACAGAATCCAGCAAAAGCATTATCACCAGGATTGTTAGAATAGTTGGGAAAAACGAAGTTGGGAAAAACGAAGTTGGAAAAAACGAAGTGGAGAGAGAGAACATTGCTTGGTATATTTATTGCAGAGAAATAAGTTTAGCAAATATATATATAATGTTTTCAAAATCAGGATTAATTGATGGAGTCCATAAAGAATTAATTGTAGGACAACACGAACGATTGGATGAAATTAATGACCGAATCAAAAGCCGGCAATTTTCCGACTATCCGTTGGAACCTAATTTTTCTCCAAGACCAGTTTCCACCAAGTACAGTTTGATGCCTATTATGGCGAAAAACTCCAATCCTTTACCCAAAGTTCAGATTTTACCGCAGTTTGAACATATTGTAGAGATGAATTTTAATCCGGCGACCCGAAATGCGCCGTTCAAAGGGTATGCGCGCAATGTGGATACAGAGACCGTATTAAGAAACCAGACAATGGCCGCACAAAATTCTTCGCAAAGTGTCTATGTTCCAAGCAGTGACAGTGATTTGTACAAAGTCAGCGTGGTTTCCAGACCGGTTGACCAACCCTATCGTCATTTGTTTGACAAACCGTCCTTTGTCCAAAGCGTGCATCCGAACTTGATGAATGCCGGGTCAAATATTGGAAAAGACCGGTTTTTCAACAGTACGCGAACCCAATTAAGGGAACCTACGGTCGCTTCGCTTAAAAACTAAGCCTAACGTACATAAAATTATTGATTTTTTGTATTTTCTTTTGCCTCCGAACGAAGCGAGGTAAAACGGAGGGTTCATAAGGGTTAAGCGTAGCGGAACTTTGTTCCCTTATTTATATAACAATGATTATTCCCGAATTCAAGAACAAAGGTTTGCTCCGAATACTAGTTAATTTATTTATTTTAGCAGTTTGTGTATTGGCATTCAAGTATTTTTCGGATAACGTGATTATGAAAGAAGGTTTTGTCCAACGGGAGAAATTCGTTTTGAAAAAAGACGGTCAATCTTACGACGATTTTTACGCCCAAATTTACGACAAAATCCATTCTCCCAATCCGAAAAAAGAGCTGGAAGAGATTTTGAAAATTACCGGCGCCGACGATAACAGTGCATTTTTGGACGTTGGTTCCGGGACCGGTTGCACATTGGAGGCTTTGGCCGACTCGGGCGCTAAATGCATCGGCATTGACAAATCGGAAGCAATGGTTTCCGCTGCAAAAGAGAAATGCGGTTCCGCAGTAATAAAAGGCGACGTCACGGAACCCATCCATTTTACAAGAAACCAATTTACACACATCTTGTGTTTGAATCAGACCATTTACGAAATTGAGGACAAGCACGCATTTTTTACAAATTGCCGTTATTGGTTAAGGAATGGAGGCGTCCTTGTGCTACATTTGGTGGACAAAACCAAGTTCAACGCAGTAGTCGGCAAACCTTTCTTAATTGACAATCCGCAAAAATATGTGAAAGAGAGAATTACAAAATCGGAGACGGATTTTGGCGATTTTACCTATTTTGCAAAATATGATATTAAACAAAAAGGCGCATCTACATTTACTGAGACTTTTACCGATGCTGTTACCAAGAATGTGAGACAAAATGAACGGACTTTGTTTATGGATTCCGAAGATGTGATTCTAAGGATTGCTCAACAATGTGGTTTCTCTCAGCACGGGAAAATAAATATGGCGCCAATCAACGACGACGAGTTCCAGAATATTTACGTATTGATATAAGTGGGAGAACCAAAGGTTCCCCCATACCCCCTCCTTTTTTCTCTACTTCCAGATGCAAAAATATTTGTATTATTTTATGTATCCCGATATATAAAACAATAATTCCCGAAATGAACAGCAAAACTTATGAAAACGGATTTAGGCTCGTGCACGAAAAACCAGTGGTTCCATCATCCAACATCTCATCAATCCAAGTGTTCTGCGACATTGGAAGCATCCACGAACCCGAGGAATCACGCGGTTCCGCGCATTTTATTGAACATATGTGTTTCAAGGGAACCAAACGGTTGAAAACATCTAAAGAGGTGAATCTCATATTTGATAAAACGGGGTCCGCATCCAATGCCTTCACCGACCGCCGATATACCTGTTATTACGCGGATACCGACAAAGATAATGTGCGTGTTTGCATCTCTACGTTGGCCGATATGTTGTTGAACTCCGTGTTTGACAAAACCGAATACATGAAAGAACGCGACGTCGTGAGAGAAGAGATGGTGAAAGATGAGGACGACTATGAGCTTCTCTCTCTATTAAACGCAGACAAACAAATTTATGCCGGGTCGCCCTATGAAAATCCCGTAGATGACCTGAAATACCACGAGGGAAAACACGCCCTGAAATATGAAAATATTCTGGAAATTTACAAAAAGTTTTATGTTCCGTCTAATTTTATTTTGAGTGTTTGCACTAGCATTCCTTTTGAAACCATTTGCAAATACGTGGAACAATCCGATTTTACAAAAGTAGTTAATAGAGAACCAAGACCATCCCTGAATCTTTGTGTAAAACCTCAAACCGATGTTGTCTACAACTTGGAAAAACGTAACACAAATCCAGTTCATATATGCATCGGGTTCAGGACGTGTTCTTTAACAAGTCCAGATAAATATTGTTTGAAATTGTTGAAAACTGTGTTGAGTGGGAAAATAAACAGTCGGATGTTTATGTTGTTGAGAGAAGACAATGGGCTCACTTACACTTCGTATGCATACTCGGATTTCTTTGAACATATGGGCGATTTCAAGATGTACGCCGAGTGTGATCCTGCAAAAGTTTTCAAGAATGGATCTGGTCCTGGTGTGTTTCCTTTACTATGCCAGATGATTCGCGATTTGTTGGAACATGGAGTCACCAAGGAGGAATTGATTTTGGCCAAAGGGTTTTCTCAAGGGACGCAAAAAATGAACGCGGAAGATTCGTCAGTCATTGCCAAGTACAATGGGAAAAACCAGTTGTTCAATAATTTGACAGCACCCAAATACGCAGACAAATACGAAAAGTTGATTGAACCCATTACTTTGAATCAAATTCATCGGTGTATTCGCCAGTATTTCTGCAGAGAAGGAATGGTCGTTTCCATCGTCTCTGAACAATTAATGGCAAAATCCAAGTTATGCAAGTTTGTTGATAAGATTTTTTGATTCTGATTATATATGTTTGAATTTTCCAAGCTGTTGTGGATGGTTCTGAGCAACTCTTTCAGCTCGGTGGGTTATAAAATTAGTATAACCACCTTCACTATGGTGGTTGGACTTGGGAACAAAACCTTACCGCGGTAAATACATAAAATATGTAATAGAAGAGCATGTAAAAATTTGTTTGACCAAGGCCAGTCAAACAAATTGCCGCCAAGTATAAATCATTATCAAAGATAATGTAAAAATTGCCTTAATATGGGGGACGCCTTGTATTAAACTTTTTTTTTTGTAATCAAATGTTATGTATTGTTATATATATACTTTAGAATGAACCAGGAAATATTTGTTTACGTTGTAGTTCTCGTAATCATTGCCCTCTGTGGATACATGTATTTTGAAAAGAGTGATTTCCAATTAAAATGCGTTGTCTCTACCGTGGATGGAAATAAATATTGTGTGAGAGAAAACGGTAAAGTGAAAGAATCCGCGGACATGTTGGCCAAGGTCACCCAAAAATGCAAAAAACTGGTTGTCTATGTAGGTGAAAAATTTCCGGACCAAGACAACGTGAAGAGACTTGTAGAGGGGTTCAATCCTAAAAAGGTGATGGAGACATTACCTACAAGTGAGTACACTGCATATAGCGAGAACAAAGGCGAGAAATTGGCTTTTTGCCTGAATACGGAGAAAGGTGGAAAAACAATGATTGACGAACATACGCTTACTTTTGTGGCAATACACGAGCTGAGCCATATTGCGACCAAATCCATTGGACACAAGACCGAATTCTGGGAAAACTTTAAATTCTTGCTGGAACAGGCAAAGGCCTCGGGAATCCATACGCCGAAAGATTACAAGAAAGAACCGCAGAAATACTGTGGGATGACCATTCGGGACAGTCCGGCGTATGATCTGTAAAGGGAACCAAGGTTCCCTTTTGATCCCTCCTTTAATAGGCATTTTTTGCTTCGCTTATCCCTCCCTTTAATTATGCCTTTTTTGCTTCGCTTATCCCTCCTTTAATTATAACTTTACAATTAGAAATACTAATTGTAAGGCAACGTGTTTTCTCTGTATTTTTTATCGTTTTCATTTACACAATTGAAGATTAAAAACGGCACGTTTTCAATCTTTAAATGAGCGGTATCGGTAACGATTTGCCGCTTCGCTGTACAAAGCACCCCGTAGGGGTGCGGTTTTAAATCTTCACCGGTATATATTATATAATACATATCATGAGTTTTTACGTGTATTTGCTATATGCCTCTGCAACATCCGGCCAACAGACTTATGTAGGCGCAACCGTGGATTTGGATCACCGGTTACGCCAGCATAACAAGGAAATCAAAGGCGGGGCCAAAGCAACGAGCATTCAAGTAGAGAGAGGCGAGTCGTGGGAGCGCGTGTGCCATGTAGAAGGATTTCCGACGTGGCAAGCCGCATTGCAGTTTGAGTGGCGGTTCAAGCAATTGACACGACAATTACCAGCTCGGATGGACCCTTTGGAACGACGCATGATGGCACTTAAGAAGTTGATTTCTTTGGATAGATCCACGACAAAAGCGGTTCCCTACAATGAATGGCCAACCCCTTTGCAAGTGATTGTGGAATCAGAGAAAGTTTGGCATATGACCACGATGGATACGCCCTACTTTTTTTGCGGGGATATGCCATAAGGGAACTACGTTCCCTAAGGGCGCCGCTTTGCTTAAGGCCTGACGGCTGTATGAACCCTCCTTTAAAAAAGGTTAATGTTTTCTTTTTTGAATACCTTTGTAAAGTCCTTTATAAAATTGAAATCTTTTTTTGTATTTATGAAGAGAAGCATAAATACAATAAAACCCACTTATTTAAACTACACATAAAACCTTTGAATATAAACCTGTAATCCTATAAAGAAATGCAAAACATAATTGAAGCTGAGGAAAGGGAGAGAGAGGAGGAAGCTGAGATGGCAGAGCAGATGCAAAGAGAGGCTGATGAAGCGGAGAGAGAGGATGAGGAGAGAGAGGATGAGGAGAGAGAGGATGAGGAGAGAGAGATAGAGAGACATGAAAGAGAGGAAGAAATGGAAAGAGAATCTGAAAAAAGAAAAAAAAAGAGAGAGAGATACGCGATGTGCTACCAGGATATCAATATAACCACATGCCATTATTGCAAACAAAGTTGTGTGAATGACCAATATTTAAAAAAAAGAGGCAAAAAGGAAATATGCTGGAAGTGCCTCCCCAGCCATTCATACCGATACGAGATTGTTCGCACCGACTATCAAGAGATGTTTGAGGAATTGGAAGATGGTATTTGGTACAAAAAAAATGTTATGCATCTAGAGAGCGAATTGTCGGACCGGTTCGTTCTAGATGTCTTCGCCGGCAACATTGACAAGCCAGAAGAGATGGCGGAAAAAATATTCACGTTTTCGGATAAAATAAAAGAGAAGAGACGACAGGCCATTCATGATGAATGGGAGTAAAAACAAAAGATGAAAAACAAAGAAAAAATATGCATACTTTGCATATTTTTTACAATCTACATGATAACAACAATTGCATATACAACTTATTTTGCAAACATTCGTTTGTTGAAAACAACTTTTCTCTCTATTATATACAATAATGGAGCCATATAAAGTATGGATAATTAAACCAAATGAACAAGTGGATAAAATCATTGTATTCAACGGCGATAATGAGGAGGATATGTTTAGTGAAGAGGAACAAAAATACGTATCTGAAGAAAACCTCATTTTCTCTCCAGTTCAAATCCACAAAGATGATTCAGTAGACCAAATCAAAAGAAAAATTGTAAATGAACTCCAATGCAACTATGCTGAATTGTACTTGTTTGCTTACAAAACACGCACGATTAACTTGTTGAATGCGCTGACATCATCCACCAAATCGGTCATTGACCGTAAAATATTCGGCGAGTTTGCCCGGAATTTGGATTTGGACGAATTGGAATTGGATAGAGAAATCTACGAATACAAATATTTGACTTCTCTCGGATTCAACAAAGAACAACGGCTTTCTATAAAAACTGGTTTAGGAATAGAATTCAAGCACGGATACAATTATTTGTTCTCGCCAAACCCTTTTTTAACTGATCTATCCGTAGAGAACGAAAAGATTGCAAACAGCATTTACCTGGATGAAACCAAACTACTTGGTGAAATAGACGACAATAATATTTACGTGTGTTTAGCAAGAGATGTTTTTACCAACGACTCTTATTCCAAAATCTATTTCCCCCATTTGTTTGAAAAGGGAATCCGCAATTTGGAAGAATTGGAAGAAGCCCAATCCGAATTGAAAGCAGAGACCGATTTAAAAATGGACGAGAAAGAGATTTCCACTTACCAAAAGATTGACAAATTATACGAAATTTATCACGATGACTCCGTTACGCTAGAAAATGTAAAACAAGGAATTAACAGTTTTAATATTGAAATACGGCCGTCTCATACGGTTGTGATGCCTTTGGACGCAATCTTCAAAAACATTCATTGCGACGCCGAGTTTCCTTTTGTCAAATACAATCCGGGGGTTCGCAGAGAAAACATTTATCGTTTGTACAGCACCGCCATATCCAAAAATGGCAAGAAAATCCCCCATTTGCCTAAAAAAAAGATTGAAAACTTGGTAAGAACCATTTCCAACCACAAACAAATATCCATTTACAATGCCATTCATAAATTAATTATTAGTATTGAGCCCGACGGTGTTGTTAAAATAAATGGTAAATTCAAAGAAGACGACGTAAAAACTGTTGAGCAAATAGAAACAATTATAAAGTTGTCGGTTAATCCAGTTGTAGAGAAGATAAATGGTTATTTGAGAAATAGCGGATATCGCATCTCTACCGTGGAATCATTGAAAGATGAAAATGTTAAAATTTCCAATATGAACTATCAATATTCAGTGGCTGGAATTGAAAATATGAAATTGAAAAACGCGTGTATATATCCGGTTTTCATGGTAATAGAGAAAAACGTCAAAAAAGGCGCAGTTCTCCGATTCACAAGGGTTGATAAATTTCAAAAAATGAACTCTATTACCAATTTTATTAACGATATGTACAAAAAACGCGAAGAACCTG
>Ga0247722_10000338_pt1 | contig 29915 bp, 14 predicted proteins | sample MSEWelMarce3H_FC_FD_189094 | JGI IMG/M metagenome (GOLD analysis project Ga0247722, IMG submission 189094) | Subsurface sediment microbial communities from gas well in West Virginia, United States - MSEEL Well Study Marcellus 3H_FC | ecosystem: Environmental > Terrestrial > Deep subsurface >... | reverse complement strand
GTCTAATCCAAGAATTTTAGCCGACTCAAGTATTTTTTTATTCATATAAACTATATTAAATAATAAAATATGAATAGTAAAGTCTTAGAAGTCTAATTTAACAGCAAAAACTTGTGTTCCAACTCTTTCGATTGGTTTTGCGGTCTTTGCAACTAATAATGTCTCTTTGCTTTCGTTAAGTAATATTACTTCGGTAATATATTTTTTAGTTGTTGTTTCTACACCATTATTAAATCTTGTTGGGTTTTGTGATGTTGTAAACTTAAGATTTGGTAAATTAATTAAGAAATTCATCTCTTCAATATCTGTAGCTCTCACTAACTTTACATAACCAGGGAATGGTTGCTCATCACCAAATTGTGGTGAAGTAGATGGCTCATTTGGTATTGAACCCATGAAATCTTCAATATCGAATGCGGCACCACCACTATACTTGGTTTTATTGATAGTAAATGTTACACCCGTTAAGTCTGTTGGGTCTAATGGATTATTACCATCTCCACCCGCTTCTGATGTAAAATCAATATAATTCCAATCATCTGATAGTGGTTGTTCACCATTTCCAACCATTTGTGTTAATATGTAAAACTTATTAAAGACAAATCCGTTTTTAATATCATTCATTGATATTTTCATAAAGTTAAATCCACCGTTAAACTTAACAGTAACATTTGAAGGTGTTGTAGTTCCCGTGATTTTTGTGAAATAATTACAAGGTAAACCATTTAATGTTGTTGACCCCGTACCATTTGACAGCATATACGTTACCCATAATGTTTGACCAGTAGTTCCACTCAGTGTTGAATTTGCGGCATTACTATCTGAAGGTGTTAATCCTACTTTTGGTGCCGGTAATGTATATGTTCTATTTGATTTATAATCTAATGCCGCAACAATTTCTTCGTCATCAAATACCACAACCTTCTTGTCAACAAAAATCTTACCAACTTTGTATCCATTCTCATCAAGTAAATCTCTATAACGTAATGAGAAATTTTGATTAATAGCTGACTTAACTAATTTTGGTTCGTCATCTGCAGTAAAAATTGTACCTATTGTTGTTCCTGTACTTCTATGATATGACAAAAATGGAAGATACACTTGGAAATATTCGTAGTCGTCTGAACCATCTAAAGTAATTGTAGAACCGGTAGCCATACTAATATAATCGTCATATTTAAAAAATCTATCAGGGTCAATTTCAAGGTCACCAAGTTTCGAATAATGAATTAAACCTATTGATTTTTGTTCAGTCGGTATTATTTCAATCTCTTCACCAAATGAATTAATGTATGATGTTGGTTTTGTTATTGTTCCACCCGTTAAGTTTACAAATGTTTGTCCTGTTGAATTATAACCCAAAAATTCTTTTGTTGAAATATATTTACTACTTGTGAAACCTGATATACTTTCATCTACTGTGCTAAAACCTATTGGTTTTTGTGACCATACAACATTTAATGTCCACGGGTCTTCATTATCAGTTGATGCCATGTCACAACTATTACACACTACTTGTGCTGTTCCCGTTAATCCCGATAAATTTGGTGTTGCTCTATCTAACACTATTAATTGTGTTGTTGGTGTTACTCCTGTAACCGAAACTACTTTATAAATTTGTGAATTAGTATCACCGGTGATGATATCACCATTAAACTTATTCAACGCTAATGTAATATATTGACAATTTGCGTAAGTTGTGCCTGTTGATATTGTTACTAATAACGATGAAGCACCTGTGATACCAGAATAATTAATCGTATTATTTAAACATTGAACCGTAGATTCATCCTCAAGTAAATTATATTCTGATACAAAACCCGCAGGTTCCATTAGATTTCTAATTGTTTCAACCGTTGAACCTGTTACAGGTACACCATATTGTGTAGCATTTGTTGAATCAAATAAAAATGGATACTTAATTTGTGAATCTTTATCTAACGGTGCAAATACTCCTTGATGTGTTGTACCTGTTATTACATTACCCGTAATTCCAGAAAATGGATTAGTATACACAAATTCCGAATCACCAATTGAAAAGTAACTTATTTTAAAATCACCCTTTGCAATTGCTCTTCTACCTGATTGTGTTAATCTTGCTGATAGATATTCTGAATTATTACCGTTTAAAAAGCTCATATATATTATAAATATTAATTTTATTATTTTTATCAACCTGGTGGAAGTGGGTCACCACCACCGCCACTAGTCGTACATTCACTTAAGTCTGTATTAGTAATTGTTCCTAACAATTCTAAATTATCACCAGTATAGAATGTTCTTCTATGTGCCCCGTAGGAATCAACAAAATACCAATCACCTTGCATAAATGTTCCAAGATTTTCCCAATTTCCTGAAACATTAAAGGTTGTGTATTTGTAAGTATCATTTAACACGTATGATTGATATGGTTCAGACGCGGAGTTTGCGTTGGCACATGTTGTATAATAAACATCAGATAATTGCCAACATTCTGAGTTATCTCCTGTTGCAACTTCATCCGTTGTATTATATTCTGATGAACATGGATTATTATCAATTTTTAGTTGATATTCAGTCCCATTTATACAATATGGTGAACCCGAATCAACCCAATTAGGTGTGGTGATTGGTTCTGAAGTTAACATTGACGTTATTCCTGAGAATGTTAGAGTTCCACCTGTTCCATTACTAAATTGATTTCCTGTAAAGTATGAATTAGTATTTTCATATATATCGTATTGGTAAACAGTACCATTATCACATTCCCATCTTGGCCCACGAGATGTTAAATAAGTAGGTTCAGTCGATGGTGGTGGAGTTGGCGTCAGTGATGGTGTCATTGATAATGATGGTACTGGTGTGCTACATGGTGTCCAGTCTTGTATAATTCCACTACTATTAATTGATGCTACCATTGTAAAGTTACCTGAAGCTCCTTGTATTTTAATTGCATACCATTTACCACCACCATCAGGTGTTGCACCATTGGTTGCTACATTACTAGTGTATAATTGATATGTTGTTCCTGATGTGATACTTGTTTCATCTACATAAAGGTTACCACTATTTAATTGAGTATATCCAAGATTTATAGCTAATTGTTGTTCGTCTACACCACATACTTCCGACTTAATTGTTGTTAAATCAACTGTATCTCTTGTCCACGCAGTAACATATGCGGTTCTATTTTCAGGTGGTGGTGTCACTTCAGGACAACCATTGATACTTGGTGAAACGGCATCAACATCATACTTAGTTCCATTAGGGTCGGGGTCCACGGTAAATGTATTTCCCGCAGCATAATAGGTTTCAGAACTTCCCACTACTCTCTGTCCGCTAGTAAATGTTCCCGGTGGTTTAAGTATTGAATAAACATCAGAACCACCTGCACAAGGTGATAATTGATAATAAACAGGACTTAATGAACCGTCGATAATTGTCACTTCATTTGAGGTGGACAATACCGTTCCAGAGGCACTTCCACTTCTAAGTTCTAATTTAAATTTCTCAGTACCTTCGGTTAATTGGTCTTCAGCTAATGAGAATGAATATTCTTGTCCCGATTGATTCAATGTAATTGTTGATGGAAAATTATTTTGAAAGTCATTTAAATCAACCGTTCCAGATGTGCTTAATATGGTGATATAAAGCGTTTGAGGGAATGAAATATTCGCGGCAGTTACTGTTGCAGTAAATGCACCTCCTAAGTCATCCCGACTATCTGGACTTAGACTTATACCATATGATGGTGTTGGACCAGGTGTGGCTGACGGAGTTGATGTCATTGTCATTGTCATCGTTGGTGTCATCGATGGTGTCATTGTCATTGTCATCGTTGGTGTCTGAGTAGGTGTCATCGTCATCGATGGTGTTGGTCCAAGTGTAGTTGACGGAGTTGGTGTCATCGTCATCGATGGTGTTGGTGCAAGTGTTGTTGACGGAGTTGGTGTCATTGTCATTGTCGATGTCTGAGTTGGCGTCATCGTCATTGTCATTGTTGGCGTCATCGTCATTGACGGTGTCGGTAACGGTGTAACCGCATCGTATGTAATTGGATAATATAATGGTGACCCCATAAAGAAATTAAATGAATTCACTATGGTACAACTATTTGGTCCATATTTATATGACTTGAATTTAATTTTTTCATTACCATTATCATCAGTAAAGAATTCATACGATAATAACGGTCCATTTGTTGTGCCCGTTAATGCTGAATTGCCAATACTATTACCATAAACCGTATTTTTACCAACATTATCAATATTAAACCCAAAATTGTTGTTTATGTAATTAATTGCACCAACAATTGCATCTTTCCATAATATATGTAATGCGTCTAAGTCAATACAATAAGTACTATCATACGCATCAGCACCTTCCGCTCCAACATCTAAAGTATTTCCCGCTGTTCCACAATATAAACTTGCTCGTTTGGGTGATGTTGTTGTGCTTGATGTTGTTCCACTTAAAACTACATATGTTGATGTGTCACTTGTGTTTCCTGAGTACTTAACCCCATCAATTTCAAATGTTGGGAATATTCTTATATAACCATCTTTATTTGAATCGCCAAATTGTAGTTGAAATCCTGTGCTAACATCCGTGATGATTTCATTAACGTATGTTCTAAATCCAATTTCAGGATAAACATCATCAATAATTTCAACTAATTGACATGGCTTTCTGTATTTAAATTTCGAACGACCTAATTTACCGTTCTCAATAACGTTACCACCAGTCCATAATGTGGTTGCGGGGATAAATTGTTCTACAACTTGCACCCAATATGGACTCATTTTGTTGACAAACTCATTAAGGGTTATAAAATCATATGGTACTTCTACCGTACTAACATAAGCATTGTAGACATCTTCTAAGCTAATGTATGTCTTTTCGTATCTAACTGAGTGTGAATTTTTGATGACGTTTGATAATACATTATCAATAAATTCTGCGAATGTTATGCCTGTTTGTGGTGTTAATCCACCAAAATTAACGGTACCATTCTTTGATTGTCTCCAAATATCATAATCAATTGTTTGTGATGGTGATAAGTAAACGCTAATATTTTTTCTATTTAATATTAATGACGATTCTTGGTCATTAGAACTGTTTTTGATTTTTAAATTATCAACTTTGGATTCTAAGTCAAAACCATAATCTAAGCCGGGTAAATTTCTAAAAACATCAAAGTAATCTTCACCGTAAGTATAGGGTGCATTTTTGGTTTTGGTAAATTTTAATCTACCCGTTAACTGTGAATTCGCTTCATCTAAGATTAATGGTGACCGGTGCTGTAATGTTATGTCATACCAACCTGAACCTTTTTGGAAATATAAATTACCGTTTGAGGTATACGCTTTTCTTGGTAAACCATTCTCATCAATTGGATATTCGTCTCTTGTTAATGCACTTGACGAAGTTGTTGTACCTGTCAAATATGTGTATGTACTCGCAGAAAAACCTGTAATTACAAAATCTGTTTTAATGTCATTAATAACATCATACAAATCATCCTCTAATGTTGATATGTTTGGTAATTTTGTTACCTCATAAACATACTCATTGATTTTAATCATTGGCTCCGGCGCACCCAAGAATTTTAAAAAGAATTCTAAAGTTTTACGTGTACCTTTTGACTTATATAATTGAGCTAAGTTAATTAAAATTCTTCTATAGAATTCGTATTCTGATTCAATTAAATTCTTACCAACAGCAACACCTGAATAGTTACTATCTTGTCTTGTGTAAAGAATATCGTTTAAACTTTTCTCATCGAAAAGATTTACGGTATCAAGTCCCAAGTTTTGTGACAAGTTTTTTAACAACATGTCAGGTATGTTATTGATAGCATCGTAACTCACATGTCTCATGAACGCAATGTTATCAATGTATTTTTTTACACTATCAAAGCTTTGACCATATAATTGGAATACGGACTCAGCTCTTTTATCTTCCGTGTCGAATTCAAATAGTTGTGGTGATGTTAAGAATCTAACAATTAAATTAGACTTATAATCATCAATCTCATCCGATAAATCAAATAAGCTTTGAACAAATTGATTGTATTCAATACCCACAATTTGTGGATTCCAACCATCTTTTGATACCGGCCATGATACGTTAACACCAACTAAATCAGTTGCACTGTTATCGTAATTGTCTCTTGGTACTCTGAAACTTGAAGTGTATATTGGATTTGATTCTCTATTAAGTAATAATTCCTCAAGGTCATCTAAATTTTTAAAGAATTCCTCAATGATGCTATCATTTGGTTTAATAACATAATCAAAATTTACATCAGTGTATCCACTAAATAAATTACCCTCAACTTCTAACGTTAAAACAAAGTTATTATCAAAAGTTGGTTCGGTATAATTTGTGATGTTGTATGAAACACCTTGATATATTAACACATAATTTTTAAACGCTGAATAAAAATCTCTAACAGGGTTATCGGTCTCAATTATGACATTGCTATTAGGCTTTGTTAATATAATTTCAAAAGGATTGTAAAAAATTGATTGTTGTGATTCGAATTGAGTAATTTTAGTTACACTATCATATGAAATATTCTCCGCAGTATAGTTTGTTGTTTTTGTTACTGTTGAGCTATCAGCTAATAACGACGCAGGAAACTTAGCAATTATTCTACCAAGTGAAATGTTTATTCTTTCTTTTAATGAACCAAATAATGAACGTCCCGCATCACTTCTTGATGGTCTAAACTTAATAACATCTTTTGTTGTTTTTGATGTATTTGTTTTTGGTGCATTAGTTTCTTCTTTTAAAGTGTCTAACGTTAAGAAATCAGAAAATGGTACGCTTGAAAAACTTTTACTATCTTTTTCAGGTGTTGCTCTGTCGAGTGCAAAGTTGGTATTAGTCAATTGACTACTACCATCGGTAATTTGAATACCGACTAAATTGTCACTAAACGTTTGTGCCCCACTAGCGGCCTGACTCGGAACTTTATACTTAACTACTTTTGCCATTATACGTCAGTAATGTTATCTAATCCTAATGTTTCATCAATATCCGTTCTTTCTTCACGAACCTCATATAGTGTCTCACTAAATTCGTCTTTGATTTCGTATAGATTGTATTGTTTGTAAATTTGGTTATTATCATCGTAGATTGTGTAGATACCCGGAGTAATCGCTTTAGTTTGATTACCGTACAATGCGTGAGCTAATGTAGATGCATCATGTTCAACCATATCAACCTCAATTGTTGTTGGATTAACAAACGTATTGGTTAATATGATTTTTTGACCCGGTTGTCCAATAAATGGAATAACATTTGGTCTACTCGATGGTGATGACGAAGGTGTAATCGTCATGAATATTAAGTTACTTACTTGGTCAGTATATTGATATCTTACAGCTTTGTCAGTTGTATTTGTTAGATTGGAAGTAATTGGTTGACAATAAAATGATGATGTTACAACTCTATAAAAATTCGGTATTTTTGTTCTGTTATCTGTTGTATTAATATATTCAACACGATAACCGACCATTCCTTGTGGTGTGAATTTGTTTCTATCTGCCGCCGGTACATTTGATGTATCAATAACCAATCCTCTAACTGATGGAAGTGAAGCTAAAACACCACAATCCGTAATTGTTGTTCTAATTTGTTTTGGTCTTATGTGTAATGTATATATTCCTAAGTTAGCAAAATCACTTGCATTTAACTTTAAGTTATATAAACCACCCAATATCTCAGCATTTGGTGCTGCTCCGTCATCCGTTGTATCGGAATTATGAAATACGGGTGTTAAAACATCTGTTGATATTAATTTCTTTAGTGTTACCGGTGCCGTAGCCGTTCTACCTGATGTATAATGATAAAATATCTCAACATCTGCTGGGGATACGTCTGCCGGTCTAACTATACCATATGAACCTACTGCCATTTCTTTTTATTTAATAAATATAAATCTTATTGTTTTTTCACTTTAAAATAACCATTTCCATATACACTTAATTCCCCCATGTTTTCAATTTCACCTAATCTTAAATTCATCTCCATAACACCTTGTTTACCGCGTTCAACAAAAACATCGGAATAAATTGTTGGTTCTTCAACAAAACCTAAAAAATGTTCGTTACGAGATAATACTTCAAAAATTACTTCTTCTTTTGTAAATCCGACCGTGTTACCGGTTAAAATTGTGTAACCCTCAGGGTAATCCTTATAATAAATGTTATCAATAGTGTAACCTGTTATATTGTCAACAATATTTAATGCTATAGTATGGCCATTCCCTCCATACTTTTTATATTCGGATAGTTTACTTAAACCAATTGCATTATAATACGTTATACCCGTAAAATTAGTGTTACCGGTGTATGCGGTATAATCTAAATCATTTTCATAACCTTGGTTTACTGTTTGACCAGTACCATATGGTAATGTAAATGTTAATGAACCTAATTCAAGTAGCATAATTAATAATGTATTCTAGTAAATATCTTTAGAATACTTTTGGATTAATATAATGAATAAAATGATGTAAATAAATCTTTTATAATGAGCCACACTCAATAAATTCAAGTTGTACGTATCTATCAACACTTGCAAGTGTCGATGTAATATTGAAAGTAAAATCATACTTACCTTGACCCAATTGAATTTCTTCGTAAACAGTACCTGTTGAAGGTGCGGATGTTGACACCGTGATTGTGGATGGTGAGGGCGGTGTTGCATTTCCAATTGGTGTAACTGTTAAGGTGCTTGTAACACTATTACCATCACTGTTATTAAATGCTTTTAATCTTAAAGTTGGTGTGCCATTTGCTCCAAATAAATTAGCACGATAACTTGAATAACACACATCTGTTGACTGAAACACCAAATATAAATCACGACATCTTAATTGATTAAATGTATAACCATCGATTAATTCTTGGTGAGTTAAATCATTTTTTAATATAGTGTAAACGGGACCAACGTTTAATGCTTCAACAACACCCGTACTAGTTCCACCTGTGGTACTAATTAATTGGTATGTACTTCCTGAAGTAAATGTAAAACCTGATGATAAGAATGTTTCCAACGTAGCAATAAACGGACCTATTGTCTCACGTGGTATATCCTTATATGTTGCGGTTATATTAAATGCCATATATTATAAATAGTTTTTTTAATATTAGATTGTTATCATATAAGCCGTTGTTTCCGAACAACCATTATTATCTGTAACCTTAACATAATAGTATCCTGCTACAACACTATTAAATGTAACACTAGATGAGTCATATAATGTATCAACCAAGCTACCGCCACCGATTTCATATGGTGAGTCGTAGTCTACATATAATTCAAACGTTTTGGAACCAGAAGCTCCACCTGAAACGGAAGCATAAATTTGGTCAAACGCAGTTTTTTGTGCAAAAATTCCAAGAGAATTTGGTTGTGTTATTGTTACCCCAAATGTAACTTCTCTTGATGCACTATCCTTTACATAAATAGTATAAGAGTCTGCCGCCAAACTACTATATGTGGTTGATGATGTCCATGTTGTATATGTTCCTCCCGCATTTAGCTTAGTCTGATATGGTCCACCAAATCCGCCCGCAACATTGGTTACGGTAATTGAGCCGTTAGACCCACCATTACATGAAACATTTGAACTTGTAATTGTTGCCGTAATAGCAGCGGGTGTAGGTGTTGGAGTTGGTGTACGTGTTGGTGTACGTGTTGGTGTAACTGAAGGTGGTATACAACTTAATTGAACACCTATTGTGATTTGTATTGAGTCATCAGTGTGAAATGTGGTGGATAAATAAAAATCACCATCTAATGTATTATAAAAACCGCTTCCAACATTACTATAAGACCAAACGGCTGTAGGTTCACTTGTTGTTAAACAAGTTAACGTATCATATGTATATCTTAAATATCTATATCTCGCAGCCGGACTTGGGGTTGGTTGCGCTGTTGGCGTGGATGTTGGTTGAGCCGTTGGCGTGGATGTTGGTTGAGCCGTTGGTGTAGATGTTGGTTGAGCCGTTGGCGTGGATGTTGGCTGAGCCGTTGGTGTGGTAGTTGGTTGAGCCGTTGGTGTAGATGTTGGTTGAGCCGTTGGTGTGGTAGTTGGTTGAGCCGTTGGTGTAGATGTTGGTTGAGCCGTTGGCGTGGTAGTTGGTTGAGCCGTTGGTGTAACTGTACGTGTTGGGGTTACCGTGTTTGTTGGTGTAACGGTGTTTGTAGGAGTAATTGATGGTGTGATAGTGCTTGTTGGTGTTACAGTGTTTGTTGGTGTAACGGTATTTGTAGGTGTAATTGATGGTGTTACGGTACTTGTTGGCGTAATTGTATTTGTTGGTGTGGTGGTTGACGTAGGTGTAACCGTTACTGTTGGCGTCACAGTAGGTGTGCTTGTTTGTGTTGGTGTTGGCGTAGATGATACGCAAGGTGCCGACGCACTAACAAATGCAGTTCCACTACCATTATCTGTTACTGTATAAACGTCACCAGTATAATCGGTTTTTCTAATAAAGAATGTTGTGAATCCCGTACCAAAAATTACTTGCAATTCTGCTATTGTATAAACATCAGTCCCATCAGGTACTTGATATAAAATATCATTTACTGCTATCGTATCCGCATCATAGAATGTTAATTGTTGTATCGGGCTATGACATACCGAATATGCATCTGTTGACACAAAATAATTGAAACCATCCAATGGATTAGTAACACTTGGTGTTACTGTTGGAGTAGGTGTCATTGTCATGGTTGGTGTTGGAGTAATCGTACTTGTTGGCGTAGCAGTATTTGTCGGTGTAATTGTGTTTGTTGGCGTAGCCGTACTTGTTGGTGTAACAGTTTCTGTTGGTGTAATTGAAGGTGTAATAGTTGGTGTTGGTGTAGTAGTTTCTGTTGGTGTAATTGAAGTAGTGATAGTTGGTGTTGGTGTAACAGTTTCTGTTGGTGTTACTGTATTAGTAGGTGTAATAGTCGCAGTAATACTTGGTGTTGGTGTAACAGTTTCTGTTGGTGTTACTGTATTAGTAGGTGTAATAGTTGTAGTGATACTCGGTGTTGGAGTTATAGTATTTGTTGGTGTTTCTGTTGGTGTAATTGTATTTGTAGGCGTAACTGTATTTGTCGGTGTAATAGACGGAGTAACTGTTGATGTTGGTGTTACAGTATTTGTCGGTGTAACAGTTTCTGTTGGAGTAACAGTTTGAGTTGGCGTAATTGTTGGTGTAGCCGTTGGTGTTGGTGTAACCGTGCTTGTTGGTGTTGCGGTTTCTGTTGGAGTAATTGTATTTGTTGGCGTAGGTGTTTGAGTTGGTGTTGGTGTAGACGATACTGGTGGTTCCGCCGCACTAACAAACGCAGCCCCACTTCCGTTATCTGTAACTGTGAAAACATCACCCGTATAATCAGTTTTTCTAATGTAGAATGTTGTGAAACCTGTACCTAAAATTGTTTGAATCTCAGCTATTGTCCAAACATCAGCTCCCGTTGGTATCTGATAAAGAATATCATTTATTCCAATTGTATCAGCATCGTATATTGTTATTTGTTCAATTGGGTTATATACCACTGAATATGAATCAGATGCAATAAAGTAATTAGAACCATCTAGTGGATTTGTTACACTCGGTGTAATAGTTGGTGTTGGTGTAACAGTATTTGTTGGTGTTATTGTTGCTGTTGGTGTAACAGTATTTGTTGGTGTTATTGTTGCTGTTGGTGTAACCGTGCTTGTTGGCGTTTCTGTTGGTGTGATTGTACTTGTTGGGGTAACTGTTGGCGTTGGGCTTGGTGTTGGGCTTGGTACAGAATATGTAACGTCAAATGAACAATTTTCTTTTGTATTTAAAAGTGTTACGCTTGACGTACCGTTAGGTACAGAAACAAGAACACCTAAATGAGTTGTTAAATCAATAAATGAAACATTTACAGCGTTACCGCCACCGTAAACTAAAGTTGCATAGTTGGTACTTATACCATCATAATATATGTTGTAAGGTCCTTGTGATGTTCCCGAAGTAATTTTTACATAAAAATATCTTGCCATTTGTTATTTTATAAATATAATTTTTTTAGTTATCACAATAGAATGTCCAATTTGTTAATGTTATCATTATATTGCCGGCAGTACCCGTTTTACTTTGTACAGTACCTCTTAACGTAGCTACAGCACAATCTCCGTTATATAAATTGTAAGAATTACCCACAACTAATGGAAATTGTGAATTACCAATTAAAAATGGTCCAAATGTTGGTTTCTTAAATTCAAGTGAGAATGTTGGTGGGGTTGTACAAGCATTGGTTTCAATTGATGTTACCACACCACTTGAGTTTACAATATATTTGTTATTGTTTCTCATAACATACGCACCCGCAGGTGCTGTTACTGTCTTCATTGAATTTGTGTAGATTGTTGACCCAACTGACAAAGGTGCACCTGAACTAATATTTGTTTGTGCAATATTGTAATATATTTCTTTTGTTTCATTAAACGGATAACACGCATATTCTCCACTTGTATTGGTGCTAAACTTAACAAGTGATGAAGTTGAATCCCCAACGCCTAAGTTATAAACTACAAACTGACTAACTTCTTCATACAGTGCTAAAGTACTTCCAGTACACCCACAATGAGTATCTGATATACAATAAACATCATATTTTACAAAATACATGTTCCCCGGTATAATTGTGCCCGTATAGTAACTTAAATCTATTCTTGCATAATCATCATTATTTACACCGCCATAACGTTGTAATAATTGTTGACCCGCAACATTATAGATTTGTTTAACATGTAATTCATTAGAATTACGATATGAATTTTCTGTAGCATTTTTAATATTTAACCAATTTAATTTATCACTATGTCCATCATAATTTCTATAATAAACACTAACAAATGCGGGGTCGGACGCTAAACAGATTGATTGAGTAATAGTTAATTGTCCACTATAATTTGGTACGGTTGGGAATGACGAACTTGTTGGTATTGGTGTTATTGATGGGGTAACACTAATTGTTGGTGTTGGTGATGTATTAATTGAAGGGGTTGGTGTTGGTGTAACAGTGTTAGTTGGTGTTGCAGTTACTGTCGGGGTTGGTGTTGGTGTTGGTGAAGGTACCTCGTAAATTTCAGTAAATGTGGCTCCAACAATACAATCAATTGATTGCGTCATTGTTGGTGTCATTGTTGTAGTTGCTGTTGGCGTTATGGTATTGGTAGGTGTAACTGTACTTGTCGGTGTAGGAGTTGGTGTTTCCGACGTTGAAGTCGATGGTGTTACTGTATTTGTTGGTGTAACTGTATTTGTTGGTGTAACTGTATTTGTTGGTGTTGGTGTTACACTTTCAGTTGGTGTTACGGTTTCGGTTGGTGTTTGTGTTGGCGTTACTGTACTTGTTGGTGTTACAGTTTCAGTTGGTGTTTGTGTTGGTGTAATAGTATTTGTTGGTGTAATTGTGCTTGTAGGTGTTTGACTTGGTGTCTCTGTTGCGGTTGGTGTAATAGTAGATGTTGGTGTCGGAGTTGGTGTTTCTGATGTCGAAATTGATGGTGTTACTGTACTAGTTGGTGTCACAGTACTAGTTGGTGTCACGGTATTCGTAGGTGTAATGGTATTTGTTGGTGTTTGACTTGGTGTTTCTGTTGCAGTTGGTGTAACTGTAGATGTTGGTGTAGGGGTTGGGGTTGGTGTTTGACTTACACAGATAGTTGAAGTCGAAACAAAAGCGTCACCATTTCCGTTATCCGTAACTATAAACACGTCACCGGTACCGTCGCTCTTTCTTATATAGAATGTTGTAAATCCTGTTCCATACAATGCTTGTAATTCAGAAATTGTCCAAGTATCAATACCTAATGGTGATTGATATAAAACATCATTAATAGCGATTACATCCGCATCATATATTGTTATTTGATTAATAGATTGATTATAACATACTTCATACGCATCTGCCGATATAAAATAATTTACACCATCAAGCGGGTTAGTAACACTTGGTGTAACTGTTGGTGTGCTTGTTATAGTTGCTGTTGGTGTAACTGTACCGGTTGGTGTAACAGTCTCCGTTGGTGTTGGTGTTACTGTGTTTGTTGGTGTAACTGTACTTGTTGGTGTTACAGTTTCAGTTGGTGTTTGTGTTGGTGTAATAGTATTTGTAGGTGTGGGTGTTGGAGTTTCCGATACTGAAGTTGACGGAGTAATTGTATTTGTTGGTGTTTGCGTTGGGGTTATTGTATTTGTGGGTGTAATTGTGCTTGTTGCAGTAGGTGTTGGAGTTTCTGACAACGTTGATGTCGGAGTTACTGTGTTTGTTGGTGTAACTGTACTTGTTGGTGTTACAGTTTCAGTTGGTGTAACAGTATTTGTAGGTGTTTGTGTGTTAGTTGGTGTAACGGTCGATGTTGGTGTTGGTGTTACACATGGAATATTAAACGTACAAGTTTGATTAAAATCGGCAAAAAATAAAGAATAATCACCCAAATAGTTGTCACTTACATAATTGTATGGCAAAATATGTGAACCTAAATTGACAGTTCCTCCACTACATGGTGAAAATGTAATTGTGGCGGTTTGACCGCTATAATTTGTTGTTAATATTTGAACTGTTGTTGCCATTTTTTATAAATAGTTTTTTTTTATTTTTATATTACATTATATGTAATATCACAAGTCATATCAAACGGTACCACATTATATGTGATGTCGCATGGTGGTGCGGATTGTGTTGATATTGGTGTATTGGTAGGTGTTGGTGTAATTGTACTTGTTGGTGTAATTGTACTTGTTGGTGTAATCGTATTGGTTGGTGTAGGCGTCGGTGTTTCACTTTCTGTTATTGTTGGTGTGGTGGTTGGGGTAATAGTATTGGTTGGTGTAACAGATGGTGTTGCAGTTTGAGTTGGTGTAATCGTTGATGTAGGAGTAACGGTCTCCGTTGGTGTAATTGTATTTGTTGGGGTAATTGTTGGTGTTGCAGTTTGAGTTGGTGTCTCAGTTGGTGTTATAGTATTTGTTGGTGTAACCGTACTTGTCGGTGTCGGAGTTGGAGTTTCTGACTCAGAAGGTGTTGGTGTTACAGTATTTGTTGGTGTAACCGTGCTTGTTGGAGTTGGAGTAGGTGTCTCACTCTCAGTTGTTGTTGGTGTGTTGGTGGGGGTAATGGTATTGGTTGGTGTAACTGTTGTGGTTACACTTGGGGTTGGTGTACCTGTTGGCGTTAATGTTGGGGTAGGTGTAATAGTTTCCGTTGGTGTTGGTGAAGAACCATAAGAAGACGTTACAGACGGTGTTGGCGTTGGTGTTTCTGTTGGTGTTGGCGTAATTGTCTCGGACGGCGTAACACTTGGTGTTGCGGTCATTGTCGGTGTTTCGGTCGCTGTTGGGGTTGGTGTGCCTGTAGGTGTAACCGTTTCTGTTGGGGTAGGTGTAGGTGTTTCACTATTAGTTACAGACGGTGTAGGGGTTACTGTTTCAGTTGGTGTAACTGTATTGGTAGGTGTGATTGTTGGCGTAATGGTGTTTGTTGGCGTAACGGTAGGTGTTACGCTTGATGTTGGCGTAATCGTTGATGTCGGTGTAGGGGTTGGCGTGTCGCTTACTGATGGCGTTTCAGTTGCCGTTGGTGTTGGTGTAATAGTGCTCGTAGGGGTTATGGTTGCGGTGACACTCGCAGTTGGTGTTACTGTTGATGTACTTGTTGGTGTTATTGTTGCTGTCGACGATGGTGTAATTGTCGATGTTGGCGTTATTGTTGCGGTTACCGAAGGAGTTGGTGTAACCGTGTTTGTTGGGGTAACTGTAGCTGTTGGTGTAACGGTATTTGTTGGCGTAACAGTGCGCGTTGGTGTAATCGTATTAGTTGGAGTTATTGTAGGTGTAGGCGAGGATGATGAACCAGGTGATGGCGTTACACTTGTTGTTGGAGTTTTAGTAATTGTTGGTGTAGGTGAAATTGTTGCTGTTGGTGTAGCGGTACGTGTCGGTGTTCTTGTGACCGCCGGTGTTCCTGTATTAGATGGTGTGTTGGTCGGCGTAATCGTCGAAGTTGGTGTGATTGTAGGTGTATTAGTAACCGTACTTGTTGGAGTTACAGTAGAAGCCGGTGTTCTTGTAGGTGTTGGTGATAAACTTGCACCCGGTGTTTTAGTAGGTGTAGGTGTTAATGTTTTGGTATTAGTAGGTGTAATTGTTGGAGTAGGTGTTACTGTTTTTGTTGCCGATGGCGAAACAGAAACATTTGCACAATATAAATTAAAATACCATTGTGTTTCAACATCTGAGGTACCGTCAATTACAATTTTTATAATATTGTCGGCTAATGTAGAACCGGTCACGGTAATATTACCAAAACCAGTTCCGCTAAATGTTGAAGTTGGCGTTAAACTTGTTGATGGGTAATATAATTGAAACGTATCATTAATCGTATACGTACCATATTCAAATACACTAACGCCCGGTAACGAACCGGCACTAATAAAGAATGTTTGAACAACAGGTGAATACTTACCTGTCACAACATCACTACATAGATAATTCCTTGTTACAGATGGAGTTGGTGTTAATGTTTTTGTAGGCGTTGATGTTGGTGTAACCGTATGTGTTGGTGTAATGGTTGGAGTTGCCGTTGGCGTCGCAGTTGGGGTAATAGTTCTTGTAGGTGTTGGAGTTGGTGTAATCGGCACGATACAACCAACAATAAATGACCACAATGTTTCAATTTGACCATTATCAACAGGGTTAACAACCACTTTTACTTTATCTGATGAACCATCAACAGATAATACGTATGGACCACCCGCCACATTAGATACTGATGTGTATCCTGTTAATAATACGTTCTCAGGGTAATATATGTTAAATGTATCTGTTATTGTACCACCGGTGAAATTAAACGTAAATGTACCCGCAGCAGGTAACATATCTAAAACAAATTCTTGTGGTACCGGTGAATATCCGCCCGTATATAATGTTGAACATCCATCACCTTGCGATATTGATATTACATCAATATCAATTTCAAACACACAAAGAATTGTTGGTGTTATTGATGGCGTCATTGATGGTGTGGCACCAATAGATAACGTTGGTGTCATTGATGGTGTCATTGTTGGTGTTCTCGTAACCGTAGGTCTTGGTGTACGAGTCATAGATGGTGTAACAGTATTTGTTGGTGTTGATGTTGGAGTTAATGTATGTGTTGCAGTAATTGATGGTGTTGGTGTTCTTGTTGCCGGCGGTGTTGGTGACACTAAAGCATTGCAATCAATCATTGTCGACTTAGATAATGTATTATTAGTCCAAGGTGAATCTAATCTAACGGTAATGTTTTTACTACCATTAGTTGTATATGTTTTAAATGCTTTATGACAATTAATTCCCGAACAAATACCTTCAACGCCAATTGGCGATGTGGTTCCATCACCCCAATCTACCGTAAATATAATTTCACCGACACCCGCAATATTATTTAGATTGGTTGTATTAATTACAGTAACTTTATTACAATCAACTTCGTAAATAAAGTTTGCATTAATTTGATTTTGTGTTGATTCAACACCAACCGCACCATCAAATGCAACCATGGAACCCATTTCATCTGCGGTCGCTTCTAAGTATAATGGAAGTTGTTGGTTATCGTAGATTTTACCGTTTAATACGCCATTAATTTCATTATATGTTTCGCCCGATGTTTGATTAAATAAATTCCACGAACTGACCCATTCATAATATCCGATATTAAATGTTGTTCCGGTATTATATAATGTCGTGCCGGTAATTAAAGCACCGTATTCATCTGTTGGGTTTCTTAATGATGTAGAAGTTAAATTAGTTATTGGTGCACCAACCATTAAATTCCATGTGTTATCTGTTGGTATACCCCATTTATAATAATTTTGAGTTAAAGTGTTACCTGTATTACCTGAAACATTATAAACAACATATCCATTAAAAGGTGTTGAGCCTGTTGGCATAACTCCAGTATTGCCACTCCAAGGAATAAGAGTTTCGTAATCACTAATATCATACCAAGTCTGTCCGGTCAAAGAGACCAGTCTAACATTTAAAATGTTTTTACGTCTAATGGTATACTTATTTTTTTTCATCTATATTACTATAACTATCGTTTTTCAAAAAATTTAATTGAATTATCCATACCCCTTCCAACTAAATTATTTTCCGTTGTTGTGCCACCGGTGTAATTGTACACTTTGTATGAATAATCTGTTTTATCTATGACAATTTTATAGTACATGTCTCTTTGTTCAACAATTTGTTGATTCGCAGTTAACCCTGTTGTTGTAAAATCTATGATTGAACCATCATTTGCATTCAAAAATTTTGCAGTCATAAAAAATGTATCGCCACTTAATGTTGAATCACTTAAAACAGTGTCGTCTTGAAACCAAAATAGGTACATGTTTTCTTTGTTTCTATAATTTGAACCCATAAAAACAGGAACGTGTATATTTTGTCTAAGTGTGTTGTAATAAAATTTTTCACCTATTGGTAATTGCAAATTTTTTGAAAAAACCAACTTTCTATTTATTCTGGTTGGTGGTTCATTATTTGGTGTTTTAAAATATTCCAACCTAAAATAACTTTCAGTAGAAGTTTTTATCATATTTGCATTATCTTTTGGTGCAATACCTACCAAACTATAATCTAAACCATTGGTATATGTGTTATTTGAATCAATAAAATAAAATTTATACCAAATATCACATTGCATATCGTTACTATTTTCCGTTAAACCGCTATATGATTTGTGAATGTATCTAACCGTTTCATAATTGTCAATTGGATTTATTATTGTTGATAATACCTCGTCTTCAAAAATATCCATACCTTCCTCCCAACCTAAATTTGTTTGAAAGTCATTTTCTTGATTAAGAATTACATTATAATCACCCGGTTTTCTTAAAATTTCCATTAACAGATTAAATTGTTTGTATTTGTTCTTGAATTGAAACTTGCAACTCCATTTTGTTTATTGGTGTAATATCTTTCGTTTCTTAGATAAAGATTAATTTCATTTTTTATGTAATGAATATTATTAACATATGGGAAATTTGTACCATAACCATTTGGGTCAATATATCCGTGTGAATATAAATCTCTCCATCTCCATACATTTTCATCTTTATCATAAACCGTATTCTCAGGTAGATTATAAATCTGATTTGTTTTTGCAGTTTCTAAATAAGGTGATAATTCTCTTAGCTTAACCCTATGGTGTACTTGATAATATAAACCGATTGGGTTTGTTTCTGTGGCACCTGAGTAAACCTCACTGTCGGTTTGTCCATAATCAAATAGTGTGGTTGGATTATATATCTTATGAAATGTGCCACTGATTACTCTTTCTTTTATTTCCTTTTTGTTATACTCAACAAAATCACCAACTAAGGTTGTGCCCGTTGGTATCTCTTCGCCATATGTAAATGTGAAACCCGATTTAGTAAATGTATCACTACCAATGTTAGTTTCTTTTGATGTGTCACCATCAAATTGTTCGTCGACCCAAGAATCGTGAAAATTAAATTTATATCCCACCTTTGGTGGATAATTAAAATAACCATTTCCGTTTCTATAAATTGTTGTAACAAAAACTTCGGTTGGTGTAAATCCTAAATTGTTTGTTAATCCACTTAATACAAGTGGCACTTTAAAATCAAATAAAACCGATTCAGGTCTATTTCTTTCAACAAGAACATCATTTACACCATTACTATTTTCTATCAATAATTTTCTTTCATGTTCAAATATTGGATTCTCAAAACCAACATTATCTAAAATGTATCCCGATGTATTTGTCAATGTTTTATGTTTTCTTACATAATATGTTGATGTGGAACCACTTACATTGTTTCTATCTAAACACCTTTTACCTGTAACAACTAATGAAGCGTTTAATGTATCAACATCCGTCGATGTAAATTGAGATTTATTAAGCACTATCACATAATTCTCGGAATCATAAATTTCATTTCCCACATTATTAACATAATATGTTTTACCGTTTATGATGACATATTCACCGCTACTTAAACCGTGAGGTACAGGACTTGTTAATATAAATGTTTTGGTATTGCCGGTCACTCTAAATGGTATACCATCTGATGCAACAAATTCATGTGTTGTACCCCCACTTAATGAATATTTCATTGGGAATTGAGTATCTCCGGTATATGCGTACGATAAATAAATGTTCCAATTTTGATATGGCGCACTCATTGCAGTAACCGTGGTGTGTTGTGTCGAGCCTGATGTTATTGTTGATGGGTTATAATCTCCGCCTAATGTTGTACCAGTTGGAACTAATGTTACCTCTCTATATAAGTCCCTTCTTAAGAATGCAAACTCGTCATATGGAATAAAACCGGTGAAATCATTGTTACTACCATCACCAACTAAATAAAGTCTTTCTTTAAGATATTCGTAATTGCTATTTCCGCTGTACATATTACGGAATACCATATTCATTTTACCAAATATCTTATAGTTTACACTTCGATTTCTTTCATCATCATATAATTTTGCAACATCTAAAATGATATCTCTATCACCAATTCTTAATAAAGATTCTGATGTCTCAAGATTTAACTTAATTGATAATTCTTGGTCATCCGCATTAGCGTATCTTTTACTTGGTAAAATTATTTCTTTTTTCTCTTCCATTATTCAGCAGACGGGAATGCACCTAAAGGTCCAAATCTTTTAATAAATTTATCAACCGCAGTTTTACCCGGTTTCAATCCAAAATAATAAAGGTATGGTGTTGACAATATTTGTCTTGTTCCACTATAGTTTCTTGATGTCGGTGGTAATATAAAATCAACTGTATTGTCCCAATCAATTACATTCCAACTCCCTGTATTACCTTTTCTAGTATACAGTTTACCAACCGTAGCTCCGCTTAATGTTCCGTTACCACCAATAATATAAAGGAATGTAAATCCTTCCTCTTGTTCATCATAAATTTGATGTGTGGTAAATCCGGTTGTGTTAAAATTACCGTATATGTCGTAATTAAAATGTTCTATATTAAATGTGGAAGCAACCAATGGATTAGCGATAGCATTTAATTTAATAACATCGCCACTATATTCTTTGGTCATTGGTAATAACAAATAAGGATGAGTCGTATCACCGCTGTAATTGTAATTATAAGTCATACCTTGTAATGGTTGCGCTTCAACGGTGCTTCCATTTACAGGTGAAGGATAGTACCAAGCTTGGTCAACGCCGGTACCAAATCCGGTACCATTTTTTTCCCATAAATAAAATGGAACAACCTGCGAAGATTCTGTTAATCTACCAGGTTCATTTAAACAAGCTCTAACACGATATCCGTCAGTTTCATCTAATTTTAATTGCACAGGTAATGGACCATTTGCACTACCATTATCTGATTTAAAGAATTCAGTATAAACATCGGGGTCTAAAAGTATAGGATTATACATTTCATATTTCTTGCTTAACAAATCAAAACCATCTATACCCGCTTCACTATTCATTGACATCAATTGTAGGATATCACCATTTAAAACTTGACCTTGCATTTTGAATGGTAATCTTGAATCAAATCCTTCGTTCCTAAAAAATGCGTAGATATCGCCAGTGATTGCGGGAGTTGCAACATCTAATTTATAGTTAATATATAATCCCAAGATAGGTCTTATATCCTGATACGATGTTGGGCCTATATTCCTTACCACAGAGCAGTTCGGGTCTAAGTTAGGGTCAATACATATCTCCTTAATAAACTCGTCTCTTGGACCTAAATCAACAAGTGTTGTTGGGTGTGCCAATGTTCCTCTTGCTGAGTCAAATTTATTTGTTACAGGGTTATACCAAGACGAACGATAATAAAATCTCTTATCGGGATTTTCTTTTGTTCCTACTTTGTAATAAACTAAATCTTTACAGTATGAAGTTGCGTAATCGCTAATGTCTAAATTTTCTTCGTCATCCCAAACAACTCTTGATTTAAATGGAAAGAAATACAATGAACCTGACAACCAATTATCTAAGAACGAATAATTTACTAAACCCTCACAGAATAACTTTCCAACCAATTTTCTTCTACAGTATTCATCAATTGCCGCAATATTTGCACCCCAATTCTTACTTTCAGCAAAAGGTATGATTGTATATAAACCGTTTCTAAATTCAGAATATCCTGACCACGTTATACATCTTGAACATTCATTACCTTTGCTACTATATATTACTTGACCTGCAGGATTTTTACCCCCACTACAACTAAAACCGGTGGTTCTTGTAACAGTTTTTAATTCGTCATATGTTGAAGTAAATCCGTTAACACAATATGTTTCTTTAGCATACGATTCATTATATAATGTCATATATTGAGAGCAGCCCGTTGGTAATGATTCACTTGCCGATGACGTATTTGATAATGGAGAATTTGTTGGCACCTGTGTTGTATCAAATAATTCAAATGTCACACCTTTATTATTGTTTGATGGTACGGTGTAATCGTAAATCGAATTATCCGTGTAATAATATGTGTTAGTGTCACTTGGGTTATTTGTGTTTGTATATGCATAAATTCCAAGTGGATTTCCAAATCCAACCCCATTTAATCTAATGTAATATTTTGAGGGATTTTGTACAACTTGACTCCATGTTGGTTCGCCCGAAGCATTTGATGGCGGGGGATAAACACCGCTTGGTATTGTTAGGTATAACTTATTAGTACTCGTATCGGGATTAGTAATACTATTACTACCTGTACCCGAATAAAAAACTATCGGGATAAATAGTACCTCGTTTAACTACGGTATATATTTGTGTTGGGCTCGTAATTCCATTTGATGTTCTTGTAACTTCCTCACCATTAATATTATTACATTGCACACAATCGGGATACGGTGTTATACCTAATTGAACAGTTCCAAAGTCCTGTAATTCTTCTATAACATAATCTAATCCACCAAATAAATCAAATTTATATCCAAGTACCTTAAACCGACCAAATTCAACAATTTTTTGAAATGGTAATATCAAAACTTGAATGACTGCAATATATGCTTGATATATAATTCTTTCAAAAATATTAATTGTGATTGCAAGTAATATTGCAAAATTAATATTCATCATACCCCAGTTTGCGGGTGGTGTAACGATTGAACTTTCGCAATCGTCTTCTTTCTTTGGTGCTATCTCTTTAATACCAAGATATGTATGTGTTCCAAGTCCATTTGAACTGAAATAAGAACCCATAAATGATGATAAGGTATATACCTTATTGTAAGTTAATCTAAAAAAATAATCTTTTGGGTAAAAAGAACCTTGTATGTTACTAAAAATAACATCATTATTTGTGGCACCTGTTGGATAATCTTCCCAATTTAATGAGAAGTTATATGATAAATCTTGGTCTTCATTACTGTACTCTCTAATGTTGGGTACCAAATAAGAACCCATAGAACGACTACCATTGGATTGTGTATCGTTCATTGTTATCCTAAAACGATAACAAGCCGATGTTGGCACACCTTTGTTTGGGTCGTTAGTAATTTCATTTTCGCCAAATTCGTTTGTATATAGATATTCTGAGTTCATCGGTAAATTCATAACAAATGAACCTTCTTCATCAACATCTTCTTTTAATTCAAATTCTTCAAGTATTGGTCTATTCAATGTGTCCATTGCATTTTTAAAACGAATGGCTTCAATTTTTGCACCACCAGTAATTAATGAACATTTTTCCCCCATTCTATTAGATGGACCACACCCTTTACCGACTGCCACGTTTCCTGAATCCGTATAAACTGAACCAATGAAATAAGCCATAGGTTCTATCTTAATACCCAAAGATGATAAGTCAAAATCAACTCTTGAGATACCTAACTCACATAAGTCTTGATTACCCCAAAATGGGTAAACTGTTAATGATTTGTCAAATGAAACTATTTGTGGTAACGAATCAATATCTGATGAAGATTTAAATTCATATGTCGATTTGAAGTCATCAACACCCGCACCTTTTCTAATAAAGTCATCCGGTCTAAATGAAAAACAACTAATGTCGGATAAGTCAACATCCACGTGGATGTTTTGCTCCCCAACCGGTACACCCCATATCATAAAGTCACCCGCATCATTTGTTCTTACCGTATATCTATAATATTTTTCGTAAACTTCTAATACCTCTTCTCTTGTTAAAATATCTCTTTGGTCAGGAAATGTACCGGTTGGAATGTGTCCTCCATGTTGTTTTCTTGCGGGTAATAAATTGTAACGATAATTTTCATCGTTTCTCATATCCACCGAAGTGTAAGGATACAATTTAGAAATTACGGGGTCTTCGGAATCTGAATCTGATAGTGGAATGAAAATTGATACTCTTGCGTTAGGGATACCCAAACCATTGTTGGCGGTAATTCTACCACAAACAACACCATAGTCGGCACAGATTGAAGTATATACGTCTTGTTGAGTAAATTTTAATGATAAAATCTCAAGAAAATCGTAATCCTGCTTTAACTCAACTGTAACTAATTGGTCTTCCCCAATATTGGTGGAGATTCTGTGTTTTTGTATCATACTATAATAAATAGAAAGCTAACGATTTTCTATTATTATAAACAAAAAACATTTTAAAATGTAGTCGTTCCTACAGTTTTAGTACGTACTTTTATGTCAACGTTAGGAAATCTAATTTGATAAATTTGATTGGATTTCATGTTAATTGTCATGTCGTACTGTTGTATTTCTTTTGTCGAAGCAACTTTATAAGCTTGTGAAACCTCAGACAATGAATAATCACCACCGGTTTTACCATAAACACGTATATCAATTACGTTAACAACACCGGTAACATTACCAATTTCTCTCATTAAGTCACCAACAAATAGCGGGTCACCCATTTTGCGTTTTTCAATTGCAAAGAAAGTAATTACATTTTGAATGGTTGTCTTAACCACATCGGTTGTTGTTGCGTTTTTGTCCGTGATTAAATCAATCTCTAAGCCCAAGTCAATAACCTCACCACTTTGAATGTCAATATAATCATTAATCATTCTGTATTCTGAAAGGTAGTTAATGATATTATCTTTTAAGGTGTTTGAAACTATGTCAGTTAAATTACCATTATCATCATATGATAATAGTTTAACCCTAACCTTGTTGTCTTCTTCCATTACATTAACCTTTGCCGGTGCACCAAATGTACCGGGCATAGTTTCAATTAACGATTTATAATCATTTAAAGTTACCGCTCTATTTTGTGCAGAAAAGTTGTAACCAATCATGTTTCTTAGCTCTTCAATTGTTGGTTGGTCTGCACCACCAACAGCAGGTGTTACATTGGTAACACGTAATGATTGTTCAACTTGAGAATTAATTGACGATAATGGACCACTTATATTGAATTCAATATTATCAACATTTGATATTACGTCAACACCTAAGTTGGAATCTTTACCGCCACCAATACGATATCTAACAAACAATGTTGTGTTTGCTTTAGGTATTGTGCCTAATGAAATATTATTTAGATAAGTTCCTAAATTAACTTTCATTGAACCATTCATATAATCATCAAGATTATCTAATGGGTCAACAGTTCCTGAACCAAATGTAAGTGAGAAATAACTTTCCGGTGTGAATTCTGTGATAAACTTATTTTTCACGGGAACATACGTACCTGCTTTGAAATTATCTTTGTCAGATGCGGTTGTTGGGTCAGGTAAGAATAATGTATCTTCAATTAAACTTTTTACTTCGTACCATCTATTGGCACCCGATTCAAATTCCGAACTTGTTGGGTTAGCACCAAAACTTGTTCCTTCTTTATGTATAACAGATGTCACACCTAAAATATTTTGTTCGGGTAAAAATATTTTAAAGAATGGTCTTTGGTCTAACTCAGTCATTACTCTTCTGTAAATTCTTGTAACACCGTTAACAACAGCATCTCTTTTTGTGATTGTATATGAAATTAATGTATTGTTGCTATCAAAATTTGGTATTTTTAATCTATTGGGTTCACCTTTAGTGTTAAAAGGATTTGAGAAGTCAATATCTTCCAATGTTTCAAATACCTGACCCGCACCCGATACTTGAGCACCCGCTTTTAAAACACCAAGATATCTTTCATCTTCCTTATCACCACGAACCGGAACATTTATTGAGAAATCACACAATGCAACTGATGGTCTATTACCCGGTATCTTAATACCATATGTTTTTGCAATATGAAATAATGATTGTCTTTGTTGTGCAAAATCCAACATAGTTTCTTGCCAAACTCTATCAATGTGAAAGTGTAAGTTATCGGCAACCGCAGCATTTAAGTCCAATAACACTGAAAATATTGATGCGTCGTTAGTATTTTTTACTAAGTCAGGATAATACTCTTTTGTTAGGTTTACTAATTCTTGTCTTAATCCCGCAAAATCTCTTGTTGCGTATGAAATCTTTTTTGCCATTTTAAATGTTGATAATTACAAAATCCGAAGATGTAAATGCTCCGTTATTAACCGTGTATTCTATTTTAACCACCGCAGTATATGGTTTAGTTGAGGCGTCAGATACTCTAAATAATCTTTCGTCCTCATCTTGATTAAATGAACGTGTTCCATCGGGGTCATCTTCCGCCGACATAACATCTAATCTTGTAATATCAAGATTGGGGATATATTTTCTAACCGAATCTCTTATTTCACTTTCAATTAAATCGAATGTTACCGCATCGTTTTGGTCAAAGATAAATTGATATAAACGGGTACCAAAATCAGGTAAGAAATATCTTGAACCCTTTCTAGTTAATAATAGATGAATAAGATTTGTTCTAATTTCTCTTTCAGGTGATAATGTCATCTTTACAAAACTACCATCACGACTTTCTCTGAAAGGAAATTCTATTCCATATTTTACTGCCATACCTATAAATATAAACAATATAGAAATGGTAATAAATAAAAAATCCCGACCTAAGCCGGGATTATGTTTATGTTGATGTATTATAATTTATCAAGAACCACAACCTTCACAGTCAAATGGTGAGTCAGACGGTCTTTCAATAGTCATCTCAACCTCCGGTGTGCTTTCACTAATCAGTGAATTATTATTGGGTGTTGGAAAAACTTGTGATGGTTCTGCAGGCTTAACTGTTGAAGTATCAATACCTAATCCCTTCATAGCGTCGACAGCAGATGTAGAACGTAAGTAGTACATACCCGTTTTTAACCCCAACTTCCATCCGTGTAAGTGTGCCGCCAATAACTTAGCTTTATTCACCCCACTAATAAATAAGTTCATTGATTGAGATTGGTCAATATAAACACTACGGTTTGCTGCCATGTTCAATATTTTCTTTTGTGACATCTCCCATACTGTTTTATAGATTTCTTTCAATTCAGTTGGAATCTCAGGGATGTTTTGAATAGAACCATTTTCCATAATGATTTTATTTTTAATCTCTTCGTTCCATAAATCAAACTTCAATAAATCTTTAACTAAGTGTTGGTTAATTACAATAAACTCACCACCCAATGTTCTTCTTGCATATAAGTTTGTTGTAAATGGTTCAAAACATTCGTTGTTACCCAAAATTTGTGCTGTAGATGCTGTTGGCATCGGTGCAACTAATAATGAGTTTCTAACACCATTGTTTACAACTTCTTTACGTAATGATTTCCAATCCCAACGACCTGAAGTATCTTCATCTGTTTTACCCCACATTTGATATTGAAATTCTCCACGTGAAATTGGTGACCCATCAATTGACTCATACGCACCGTGTAATTTTGCCAAATCTTTTGAAGACGTTAATGCCGCAAAATAAATTGTTTCGAAAATATCTGTTTGTAATTTATCTGCGTCATCTGATTCAAATGGTAATCCTAAGATACAAAAAACGTCAGCTAAACCTTGAACACCTAAACCAACCGGTCTGTGTTTAAAGTTTGATAACTTTGTCTCCGCAGTTGGATAAAAGTTTAAATCAATTACATTGTTTAAGTTCTTAACAATTTGATATGTTGCATCATATAATAACTGATGGTCAAATTCCTCGTCAACAATATACTTTGGTAATGCAATCGATGCTAAATTACAAACAGCTTGCTCTGTTGGTGAGCTATACTCAATGATTTCAGTACATAAGTTAGATGACTTAATAGTACCCAAGTTCTTTTGATTTGATTTATAGTTCGCAGCATCCTTATATAACATGTATGGAACACCGGTCTCAATCTGCGCAGTTAGGATTGCATCCATTAACTTTCTTGCTTTGATTGTTTGACGACCCAAACCTTGTTGTTCGTATGATTCATATAACTCTGTGAATTTCTTGTCTTCCGGTGTATCATATACATCAGATAAACCCGGTGCTTCATCAGGTGAGAACAATGTCCAATTACCGTCTTCTTCAACACGTTTCATAAACAAATCGGGAGTCCATAAAGCCAAGAACAAATCTCTTGCTCTCATTTCTTCCTTACCATGGTTCTTTCTTAATTCAATGAACTCCATAACATCTGCATGCCATGGTTCCAAATATACCGCAAATGAACCTTTACGCTTACCACCTTGGTTAATCCAACGAGCAACTTCATTATAAGTTTTCATCATTGGTAATAAACCATCAGATTCTCCACCGGTTCCCTTAATATATGAACCTTTAGCACGAACATCATGTACGTGTAATCCAATACCACCCGCCCACTTAGAAATCTTTGCAACATCACCTAATGTATCAAATAGTCCGTTAATGTCATCACCTTTGTTACCAATTAAGAAACAAGAAGACATCTGTGGTCTTGGAGTTCCTGCATTAAATAATGTTGGTGTTGCGTGTGTATAAAGATGTTTTGACAAATCGTGATAGATTCTCAAACCTTCTTCAAGATTAAAGTTACAAATACCTAACGCGACTCTCATATATAGGTATTGTGGTCTTTCTACAATTTTTTGTCCAATCTTAATAAGATAAGAACGTTCTAAAGTTTTGATACCAAAATAATCGAAATCAAAATCTCTATCCATAACAATTGCAGCATCAATAGTTTCTCTATTTTCAAGGACAAACTTATAAAGTTGCGTATCAATTAATGATGACTGCTTTCCTGTTCTTGGCTCAATAAATGAATGTAATTCTCTAATGCACTGTGAAAACTTTTTTGGTGTTGACTTGTGTAAACTTGATACTTCAATTCTACCGGCCAACTTAGAATAATCAGGGTGTGTTGTGGTCATTGCAACCGCAGTCTCTGCCGCCAATTTATCTAATTCAATTGTTGAAATACCATCATAGATACCTTGTGTTACTTTTAATGTAACATAGGTAGGGTCAATGTATTCCATATTTAAATCGTGACATAAGATACTAATCCGTTTAGTAATCTTGTCATATCTCATTTCCTCAAGGGAACCGTCGCGTTTTTTTACTTTCATATTTTAAAAATCTATATCTCCGTTAAATGCATCTTCAATGCTTTCATCACTTTTATTATTAACTCCCGCTTTTTGATACTCAGCAACGCGTTTCTCAAAGAAGTTAGTTTTACCTTGCAATGCAATGTTCTGCATAAAATCAAAAGGATTTTCCGAATTGTATACCTTTGAACATCCTAATGCTGTTAATAATCTATCTGTAACAAACTCAAGATACTGTGACATTAAATCAGAGTTCATACCAATTAAACGAACCGGTAGTGCTTCCAAGATAAATTCCTTTTCAATTGCTAATGCACTAACGATAATTTCTTTAATCTTATCTTCTGATAATTTATTTTGAATGTGATTGTTAGATAAATGGCAAGCAAAGTCACAGTGCATTCCTTCGTCACGTGAAATCAACTCATTAGAAAATGTTAAACCCGGCATTAACCCACGTTTCTTTAGCCAAAAGATTGAACAGAATGAACCTGAAAAGAAAATACCTTCAACAGC
>Ga0247722_10000337_pt1 | contig 29983 bp, 18 predicted proteins | sample MSEWelMarce3H_FC_FD_189094 | JGI IMG/M metagenome (GOLD analysis project Ga0247722, IMG submission 189094) | Subsurface sediment microbial communities from gas well in West Virginia, United States - MSEEL Well Study Marcellus 3H_FC | ecosystem: Environmental > Terrestrial > Deep subsurface >... | reverse complement strand
ATGTAAAAATAATTAATAAATTTGTAAATCAAGGGAAACGGAATACATCTAATATAAATTACTTCAATAATATGATACAATATATGAGGTACCCTTTTATAAATTTCAAAGATACGTCAGGTTTTACATATTATTTCACAAAAACAATAAGTGTTGTTAGATCCGTAAGCTTCGATACACAAAGTGAATTTAAACAAAATAATATTGATAATTATTTACATATAAGAGTTGGCGCGCAAAATACAATGTGTAATATTGTTGGTTTTATGATTCCAACTAATATTGACACAATAAAATGTATAAAACAATCAAGCATATTGAATATCGAAAATTTAAATAAACATAAAACTAAATTACATAAACTGTGCGCCGCAATTATTAATCAGTCAATAGTGAAAAAAAATAAACATAATACATCTATTTATTGGTTATTTAATACAACAGACCATAATGATGTAATAAAATTTAATGTATCAAAAATATATGATACATTAGTCGATTATTTATATAATGCTATTATCGATGAATTAAATAAAACACCGCAAATAATGATCAATACGGCATTAAATAAAATAGATGATATATTAGACAATACTATAGGACAACAACCAAATAAATATATTTATAAAACCATAATTGGTGATATTGAAAAACATATATATGAAAATTTAATTATCACATACAAAGATGAAGATTTGAAAGATAATGATATTCTATATGGTATAGAAGGTAATGCAATTACTTTGCCACAATATACTAATACAAGTAAAAATAATTTTACTAAAATATCGATTGACCTGACAAATATTGACGAATCCGGAAAAGTTGTTGAAGATATTGTTATTAATGGCATATGCCAACATAACATAACTTGGAATAATATATCAAAATTAAAATATAATAAACATACAGAATATGTCAAATCGTTACATAATTTTGTTCAACAATATGTTATTGAAGATATTTATCATAATTATGTTTGTATTAGTTGTGGTTCATTCTTGGATTTAAAACAATATATCAATGATGGTGGATATGATGATACTCGTGGATATATTATATTTTCAACTCCAATGGATGTAAGAATTGAAGAAATACCAGAATATGAAAAATATATTTTTTCTATCAAAATTATGGATAAAAATATTGACAAAATAGCATCGTCGGTTGGAATTCCTTATTTTATCGGCAGTCAAACTAATTCAAAATGGAGAAGAAATTCAATTATCAAATATACTATCGATATGGTTGTTGCTAATAACAAATTACTTTTCAATAATTTAAAACATCATAATGATATTAAAACGTCTATGTATGGTGTATCAAAAACATTATCAAGTTTGTTTGCTTTTGATATGGAAAATAATATATTTCAAGTATCAACCAAAGATAAAGACCAAGAACAATTTAAAATGATAAAAAGAAATAATATAATTACTTATATTGTCATATATATCATTCTTGAATTAAGCGAATCATCTATAAATTTTTTCGTGTCCGAGAAGAATTTATGTGATATATTAATTTTTGATAAAATATGGCTGACATTATTTGAGGGATTGCGAATTAAAAGTAATAATACAAATGATACATTTGATATTACAAAATATAAATTATTATGTTATGTAATCTATATGATTACTTGTAGAATGGCCAAACATAAATTATGGCATACGCCACAGATTACAGAAAAAGATATTAAAAAATTAATACCAACTATCCAAAAATTTATTATCCATACACTTGTTGATATTATCAATACTATTATTGAAAATTCATATAAACCCGGCGTATCATATATTTTTGAGGTGTTTCGGTCTCGTTTGTATTCTAAATTACAAACAATTTTTAATAATATTGATTTTTATAATAGTCTCATCACACAGAAGACACAAATTATTCAAAATATTAATTCACGAAAACATATTGAGCAAATAAAACTAACTGCAAAAGATAAATATGCATATATACAATCACATTGGGAATTATACCAAGCTAAAAATATATATTTTCGCTATTCAACACAAGTTGATTATTCCATTACAACAATATCAAATTTAACAAATTGTGAATCTGGATTTTATCATAAATGGAAAACAATACAAGATAAAATACAATGCACAGTATGCAATGCTGTATTAAAAAATATAGTGTATTCAGAAGAGCAAACGCAGCAAATTAGGGAACAATTTAAACAAAAACAAATATTACGATATGCACAGTATATTTGCATTAAAGGGGGATTACATATTTTTATTGAAAATGATGTTGATTCTGCCTGCACAAAATGTAAATTATTAAAAACTCATATATACACATTAACAGAATTACAACAGGTTGAAAATGAACAAGAACATATACGAAAACAACAGAAATTAAAATATATACAATTAATTGAACAACAAAAACAATATGATAATATGCCACATATTCAAAATGTAATCGCAAAAATAAATAATTTATATAAAAATACAAATGATTTTAGTTTTATCACAGACTTTATAAAAACTATTAAAAAATATATAGGCAATGAAATAAAATTAAATAACGACACAAATCTTGAGACGAATACATATATTATCGACCATGACCGATATGGAAAAGAAATCCAAAAAATTATTATTTATGAAAATGACAATAAAATAACATTTACGGAAAATCATCCACATTTTAAAAAGAACGTTATTTATTATACTGATAATACATCTACCAGAGTTGACATATTTTATGATATGGAAACAAGAAAATTAATTGGATACAAGGAAATATCATATGATTATGTTGATATTGTGAATTCGAAAAAAAAAATTAAAATTAAGTATTCATTATTTAATAAATTAAAATTATTAGGTTATGCACGTGAATATATTGACATTGAAAAATATGATCATATAGATGCGGATGTAATCAAAAATATAAGTAATATTAGATTAGATAATTTAAAAAATTGTCTAACTGAATTGCAACGCACATTAAATAGGATTTTAAATGGAACTGTAAAAACGACTATTACACCAGACCCAAAATATGACAATGATAATTATTTTTCTGATATAATGAATAATATTGTATCAAAATATTATAAAAAAATTAACAAATCAAAAATTAGAGATGGTAATAATAAACATAAAATATTTAAACACTGGAATTCAATTATCCAAGGTTTGCACACTAACATAACTGTCAAATTAGATATTAATAAATTATTAGATACAAATGTTATATGCAAATATGATACGGCTGCAAATAATTTATTATATTATATCATTAATGAACTTACTTTATTTCTAAAATATAATAGTGACGATGAATATACACAAACTAATATTTGTAATTTCATTATTGATTTTTTTGACAAATTATTTTATAGGTATAATACAGAAGAAATTGATAATGATAATAATATAATTCGTTTTAAATATGTTTTACAATCTAATAATTATATGAAGGATGTTTCGAGTTTTATTGGTGATGATGCCCCAGTTGGTATTTATGACGAATATGTAACGCCAGAAGATGTGACAGAAGAAATGTTAGAAAAACAAATTGATGACGACGAAGAAAATGAAGCTCTTGATTTAGATCTATCAACAGAAGATTTGGAAGAAAGTTTCGCATCAACACATGATAGACTTATTGAGCATGCTGACAACTTATATTCAGATTAATATATTATCTATGGTTGAAAATAAGTAAAAATATATATATCGTTATTTATATATATATTATTTTATAGTTTAATTATAATGAATATTGAGTGTATAAATATCGATTTATTCGTGTTATTTGAGAATATTTTGTTTGATACGTTAAATGAACGTAAAATGGTATTAATTAGTAATATTGCATCAAACTTAAAAAATATAATAGAAAATAAAATTTATTTGAACAGTATATTATCAGAACATTTGATTTTTACATTTACAGATAATTTTATATTAATTCATCCGTGTCATATCAATCAAAATTTACATCATATTAATCAAAATATTAATAACGTGCTACATCAATTAAAATATATAATTTTTGATAAACAAACATATGAACCAATATGTTATCGAGAAAAAACAAATTTACCAACCTATCTAAATAGATGTATGTCTGATATATCAAGTTTTGAAACAAAAGAATTCAATAATATTAGTATATATACAAATTATATCGGCAGTTATATAATATTATTTTTCCATAATGTATGGTATTTTGTTTTTAATAATACTATCTATGAATATAATAATAATATTTTCCCTGTTTTATATGAACATCTTAATAAACATATTGATAGTTTCGATATAAATTTATGTTACCATATTATGTTAGTCGATAAACGAACACGAAAAATTATATCTCATACAGACGAAACAAATTATATTGTTCTATTGAAAACAACACATAAACAAACATTATTCACAACACGCGCAACATACATAAATCATAATAATATGGAAGAAAATAAACGTATATATATGTCGTGTTTAGACGAATTGATATTTAATCTAAATGAATGTGATACAATTAATATGAAAACAAATAAATTAGTTCATAGAGGATATATATTAGTATATAATAACATATATATTAAATATGATACAAATTTGTATAAATCATTAATAAATATTATTCAACAAGTAAATAAACAAGATAAAACAAAACATCATATACACATAAAATTATATCAACAAAATAAATTAAATTATTTATTACAATATATTAATGGGGATGATGCAAAAGAAATTATCAAACGAATAAAAATATCATTGCAAACCATAAGCCGTGAAATTTTAGATATTTATCATCTAACACGAAATAAAAATAATGAAGCTATATATAATATTTTACCATATGCATATAAACACGTATTATATAAACTTCACGCAAGTTATATAATCCAAAAATTGAATGAAACAGATGAAAAAATATCTATTACGAATGAAAATATATATCATACATTAAAATCATTAGATTATAATTATCTAAAAGATATATATTTATATAGAGAACAACTAAAATTCAAACTATTTGGAATTGAAATGTTATATACAAGAATGTGTAATTATACAGACATCGAATGTAAATTACTATCAGAATATTATGAATAAAAAATGAATATTAAATAATAAAGATATATATATATATTATAGAACATATGGCCAACCACGTTTCATTTAGTGATAATTTTGATGAATATGCAACCTTAAACGAACCGATGTATGGTGGGGTGCCAAGAATAAATAAAAAATATGAGAGAAATAATGTTAATAATAGTAGTGAATATGAATTAGACAATAATTTATTTCCCATATGCCACGAAATAGTATTAGATGAGAAAGAAATGCCGGATTTTATCAATGATACATCTTGCACTTTGCATACAGATATTAATTATCCTAAATTTTCTATGGGGTTTAATCATTGGATACACGCAACGAAAAATAAAACAGAAATATTTAGTACATTCAAGAATAAAAAAAAGATTTATCAGGTTGTAAATGGCTATGAACGATATATAGACGATTATGATAAAAGTATCGGTAATGTATCAAATGATTATTTTAAAAATAAACCACGTATTTTGTCGAGAGCATTTTATAAATTATGGGAACTATTATTCTATTATGATTTAATAGATGTTGATAATAAATCATTTAAATCTGCCCATTTAGCAGAAGGGCCCGGATCATTTATTCAAGCAACTATATATTTTAGAGAAATGTTTTCTAAACATTCCAAAAATGACAAATATTATGGTGTCACATTACATAGTGAAAAATTAAGCGTTGAAGAAGAATTTATTAAATATTATAAAGATAATTTATTCGTTCATAAAACGTATAAAACGAATGACGGGAAAAAGGACAATGGGGATATTACACAAAATAACACTATAAGAAATTTTACTGATTTTGTAGGTGAAAAAGTTAATTTTATTACTGCTGACGGCGGGTTTGATTGGAATAATGAGAATATACAAGAACAAGAATCGGCTGTATTGATATTTGGACAAATAGTCGCAGCATTAAATATTCAAAAAAAAGGCGGTTCATTTGTTTTAAAAATGTTTGAGACATTTACGGAATTGAGTATGAAATTTATATTAATACTAAAATATTTTTATGAGAACGTGCATATAAATAAACCATTAACCAGTCGTGAGTCCAATTCAGAAAGATATATTGTATGTTTGAATTTTAAATATTCCAATAACACAGATGTCAAAAATTTATTAGTTATATTGGATACAATTAATAAACATACATCAAGTGCAAGAATATTTTTACACGATATATTTACCAATATTAAAGTTCCAAATAGCTTAGTATTAAATATTATTACAATTAATACTGCATTATCGAATAGTCAATTCAAAATTATAAATAAAATTATTGAATTTTTGAATGGTTCAAACTTTCACGGCGAATTATATGGAAATTATAAATCACGTCAAATAACACTTGCTCAACATTGGATAAATCTATTTATGACGGACACATTAGTAAATTCTAAACAAAAAATTGCAAAACTTATGGAAAAAACAAATAATAATCAATTGGCAGATTTAACAAATTTTACAAAAAAATTAATTGGTTATGACAAAATGTTATATAAAAAAACATTAGCAAGAAGTAAAACACAAAGTAAAACACAAAGTAAAACACAAAGTAAAACACAAAGTAAAACACGAAGCAAAACGCCCAAAAATAAATCAAGAGGGAAAAAATCAAAAAAATTATAATATCGACCCGTTCTCAATTAGATATTGAATAACATCATCCGAGTTTTTAAATAATCCACGAACACCTATATCATCGATTTTCATTATTGGTCTATATAAGCCCCCTTCTCTCATAATAACTATAGAATTTTTTTTATCAATACTTGATTGTTCAATATCATAAAAATTATTGCAATCTCTTTCAACAATAAATATGTTAATACCATTCAAAATGTTTTTTATTTTATCATCAATTTCGTGATTGATTATAATTTTTTTCGATAATTTTTTGATATATTTCTTATCTATGTCATTATCTACTAATAATTTTGTTTCCATATCATTTGCAAATTCTTCTAAACCAACAGATTTGGGGAACAAAGAATGAGACACCAATATTTTATGTATTGAACTCAAAAATGAATATTCATTATCATAATTACTCATCGATGGTATTTTATATTTGGTAATATCTGAAAAATCGTAATTATTACCACCAACTTGTTTTGTATTATGCATTCTTTTTCTAAAGACAAAATATCTATTCAAATTTGTATATCCCTTACATTTTATATTCATATCAGTATTATCATAATATTCTGCAAATTTCGACAATGTTGAATTTGTTGCATACACGGATTCATACCTTGCCGCATCTGTCAAAAATTTTTCATGTATTGTTAATTGATTTGCAAATAAATCACTATCTATTAATTCAAGATCAACATCTTTGTCAAATTCACTCTTAATAAATTCGAAATCAACTAAATATTCCGTTCTATATGTTCCCTCATCGAAGAGCCACGACATATATACATCTATTCCTTGACCAACGCCAAGTTGTTTATTTGAATTATCATACTGTTTAACAATCTCAAAAAACTTTTTCTTCTGACCATTCTCATCATAATATTCAGTATATGTATCTTTATCTTTCATAACTTTTAATACTTCTTGGGCATCGAAGGCAGTCGCAAAGAAGTATCCACCATTACGCAAATGTTTTTTCAAATTTGCTTTGAAATTATCCCAGCTTATTTTATCTTTCAAAAAATAATGCATTGCAAATTGACAACTTATTCTATCAAATAATGATATGTGGCCGTCATCAGGAAAGAACTGTCTAAGCATTCTTTTATTTGTTTCATCCATTCCACTTAATGCATTTAATTGAGCGTCATATGTAAATAATGCCCCTGCATTTGCTTGAATGAAATACATTTTTGGAAAATCTGGTTTAGATTTCTTTAATTTATTATATCTGCTAATCGCACCGTCTACGGGACTTTTGAAAGCATCTGCATCAATATCAATTGCAACTAAAAATGCAACATTTGTATAATAATATTTACTAATATCAGCACCCCTACCAAATGCAATATCTAATACAGACTGTTGTGTATTTGATTGATATAGTTTATTACAATATGTGTAAATCAAGTTAGACTTTACAAAATTATGAAAAAACCTCATAGCCTTCGCAAGGTTTGACACTTTTTGGAAATATTTATTTTCTCTATTTGCAGATATGATAAGTTGTTGTGATATTTTAGAGTTTAATTCTTTTACCTTAATATCATAATGTGCTCTTGTTGTTGTATTTCCCTTTGCCAACTCAATAAAATCATCCATTAATATTGGATTGGTTATTGAACGCCATACTTTTTCAGCAATTGTCATATAGTTTCCATATTTTCTTCCGTATCGTTCGACGGATTCTGTTTTATCATATCGTGTCTTTAATGGAACCCATCGTTGTTGTGGTGGTATTGTTGCATCATTAATATAATAAAACTCAACAACAGTTTTATCTGTAATTACATCTCCATTCATATCTCGAACTTCACCGTTATTATGGAATAAATACGCATCAGATGTGCCATTATTTAATACAAATGGTTCTGGAATTTCTTTTCCTTCACGCATATTTCCTGCATATAATGTGCAAATTCTATATGTTTTATTTTTTGATATAACTTCTTCTTCATCATTCTTAATATTTGAATTATCAAAAACATCATATATTTGTCCGGTATATGGGTCTTTTGTGAATTCTATATAAAAGTCAATAGAATTTTTTACAGGTGGTTTCCATTTGTAATCTGGATATTTCGAGTCTGCAACATTTGTTATATATGCTTGTTCTAATGGTTGATAAATCAAACCATCCAAATGATATGGAAATTTTGTTTTCGCATCAATAGTATATTTCTCCCACAATAAAACAGAATATTTTGATATTTCCCATCTTGCCGCACCAAATACAGGCACAAAATATTTTCGTCTTATCAATGGATATTCTTTTACAAACTTCATATCTGTATTCAATACATCATAATATTTTGTTAATTCCTTGTCATAATGTTTCCACGCATTATCAATATCAAATGTTGCTTGTGTTGGCATTTGTGTATATTTCATTCCCGTTTGTCCCTTGAAAATGAAACAATCTTTGATAATATTATCAGCTATTTGTATGCGTTGCATTAGAGATGATGTGGGTCTAATATCAGTTAGACCATTTCGCATACAGTCAAAAATTAAATATATATGTCTTCGTTCTGATTGAATATAAATATACTCGCCATCAAATAAAGACCCATTATAATGTTCAAATGATTTGTCTAATATAATTCCCGTATCACGCACAATTAAATTTGTATTAATCAAATATACTCCCAATTTATATATTATCATTAGAAATCTATCACCGTCTGCTTTATCCGTCACCGCATATCTATTTGGCAATATTTCTGTTAAATGTTGTATTTCTAATGATATAGGCTGTCGTGCAACTATGGACCGAATATCCGTTGTAATATCACTAATTTCCTTATAATATTCAATTATATTATTTGTTGTCGTATTTCCAATAATAAATGACGATTGTTGAATAAATTTTAACAAATTCTCGGCAATATCATATATTTTTTTTAAACATTCTTGTTTTTCTTTATTACTAAATACTTTATTTGATTTAATCCCATACTCAATTTCAAGTTCATAATTGGAAGTAATTGTATTATTCATAATTTTTTGTAAATTTCTTGTTGTTTTCGTGTCCGTAATATCAATACGAATAAAATAATCATCATTGTCCTCTATTAATAATGACGTTCTTTCTTTCAAACGAAAAAATATTTTCTCGTCAATGAGTGTCTTTTGTTTAATATTTAATTTTCCGTTTAATAATTCTCCTAAACTATTATGCATTGTATCTTTTGTTATATTTGTTTCCGTTGAACTTCTAACCTTAATATTTAAATCATTAATTTCGATGGTGTCATTTACAGAATGTGTTTTTTTCATAAATTCATACATTTTATTTTGTTTATTTAGCTCATACAATAAAAATTTATAAATTATATAATTCTTGTTTTGAATATCTAATAAACGATTACATACCTTTGTAATGTTATTACCAGATACACTTGTTCTAATAACTTCATGCTCGTTATTTTTTTCATCAATCGATGAAACATTGTATCCAAATACCAATGTTTTTTCTGGTGGTAATAATTTAAGTTTTTTTACTTTGGCCATAGCTTTCATATATTTTAATAACATTACATACTTTTCCTTGCTTAATTGATGACCTTTCCCACTGAAAAATATAAATTCAAATTCTCTCGTCTTATCGGTCTTGTCGAACATATCCGATATGGTTTTTTGTTGTTCCTGAGTAATATATGACATTATCTGGGTCGCTTGCATTATATATTATATATTATTATAATTCTTGGGTTTAGATATAAAAAATCAATTTTTATTTTCATAGTTATGTATGAGTATGTATGAGTATGTATGAGTTATGTATAGTCATATATATCTAACAATATGACCAAAACGAACCCGTTTGTGGTTGGGAATTTATATTTATACTTGGTTCTTCATATTTAACATTTACTTCTTTAATAATACTTGTGAATACATTATTTATATTATATGCAGTTTTGGCACTTGTTTCAAAAAATAATAATCCATAATTATCTGCGAGTTGTTGTCCTTCTTCAGAACTTACTTGTCTATTATCACTATCCATTTTATTTGCAACAAGTATGATTGGAATATCTGGATTACTTTTTGACCTAATATCCAATATCCACGAATAAACAGAGTCAAATGATTTTCTATCAGTAATGCTATATACTATCAAACAACCATCAGAACCTCTATAATATGCAGATGTAATTGATCGGAATGCTTCTTGTCCTGCCGTATCCCATATGCGTATTCTATATTTAATATTATCTACACTAATAATTTTTGATGCAAACTCTACACCTACGGTCGATTCATTTACATCCTGAAAAACACGATTAACAAACATATTCATTATATTTGACTTTCCAACAGATGAGTCGCCCACAATTATAATTTTCAATGTATGATCAAATGACATTATATTATATATATACATTATATAAATAATAATCCGGATAAACCATTCGACACAGCAAAAATATTATATGTGCACGCCCATAATGTAAATTTAATTTTCCCTGTAATATTACTATTAATTTTAATATTAAAATTTATGTTCTTGATACACGATAAATTTGTTGAACCAGATGGTTGCAATTGTTCTGGTCTCAGACACATTATGTATATACCCTCATTAATATCTAATGGGTTTATATTTCTGTTATATGATTGAACAAGTTGATAATATTTTGCTTCTTGCCAATCTTCTCTGGTTTGACTATTAAATTCAATCATAATTTTATCTGCTATTTGTAATATTTTATTATCTAATAATTCAAGTTTCCATAATAAATATTTGCAAGGATGGTTCAATTCAAATCTTAAATTTAAATTATCAGGATTTACAATTGTATTCGAACGACTATAACATTCTATTAATGTCTGATAATTATTTGATAATTTAAATCTTTCTTTACTCGAAACATATATGTATGTTCCCAATAACGAACATTTTATTTTTGGTTCCATAATATATCCCGTATCATCAACATATAATAATTTATCTATTGGCGTTAGTGATATTTTTATTTGAATACTCGAATAAGCCATATTAACTAATGGCAAAGAATTTCCATAATCTTTACAAAAAAATAAATTAAATTTAATATATAATTGTGCTGGTGGTATATATTCTGATAATGTATATAGTTCAGGTATATTTCCCATCATAATGTCAATCCCCCTTTTATGTTCATATGTATCAAATAATTTATGTTGTAATAACATAAGTTCCCCATTCTGTGTGTCTATTTGTTTCCCATCTATAATCAAACTTATTTCATCTATCAGGTTATATCCTAAGTTTCTTACCCATGCATGTTTTGGTTGCTCTCTCGATATAACTTGTTTTTGTTTCGTTGTATTAACTATTAGATTATATAATTCTATTTCATCTTTTGTTTCGTGTATATCAAAACTTAAATTCTTGTCCGAACATACTTTATCAAACATTACTAAATTTTCAATGTCATCATATGTTTTAAAATCATTATATTTATAACATATATCTTGTAAATCTTGTGGCATATACTTTCTTGTATCAATATTAGTGAAAACATACATATTTTTAGTATTTATTGTATTTTGTATAGCATTTATAAAATTGTCATTATTCGTGTCTATAAAATCAAGTTGAGATAATTTTCTTATATTCATATCAACCCCATTACGCAACTCTGCATATATAGTCGAATTTATTAATATATTTAATATTTTGTCTGTATATTTCTTATATTCCTGTAAAAGATATTTCATATTTTTTTTCATATTGTATGCTTTTATTATCGAGTGATATGAATATTCATTTTGCATATATTCGTTTTTGATTTGCTCCAAATATAATGCAATATTTATACAATTATAATTTCCTACATCATTATTTTTTAAAAAATATGGGCAATCACAATTATATAGAATATCAGATACAGTATATAATTTATTAAATATACTTGATGAAATATAATCAATAAAATATTTTTTGTCATAACTAACATTTGAAATTCCTAATGCATCGAATATAATTTTAATTTCATCTGTTGTGTATGTTGATAATGCAATATTATTAATATTTGATACATACTGCTTGAGAATATTTTCAGCAAAATCATATTTATTGCATATTCTATCGTTAAATAAAAATTTAAATTTTTTATTTCTTTGTATCATATTTTCATAATATATATTTTGTTCTTCGCTTATTGTCGTTTTTACAGTATTAACAATATGTTCTAATATATTGTGTGTAATAGTATTAATATTAACACTCAATATATTCATATGATAATTTGCATTAATATAATCCATCATTGCATTATATGATATTGTATTATTATATGGAACTAACGAACCAAAATAATCTTGTATTTTCGGATTATATTGTTTATTGGTCATCTTGTGATTAATTAACGAGTAATCATTATAAAATTTAACTTCATTCATAATATCTGTATTCCCCTTCACATATATTGCATCATAAATATTATTTTGTATTATTTCATATATCTGTGATGCATCATATAGTTTTGATATTTTCGATATTTTTGATATTTTTTGCGATGTATATGTATAATTAAATATATTTGCAAATGTCTTATATGGATTATATATAGGCATACTATGTGCAATATATACATTCTCATAATTATTTGCAAATATTTTATTTATATTATTTGCTTTCACAACTAAACAAAAATTAGATTTTATATCATCTTTATTGAATTTAGCATAATTATTAAATTTTATTTTTACATAGTCATTTGCAGTCAATATAATTTTTTTAGTTGTAATTATTTCTTTTGTTTTTTCTGGCGTTATGATAATATAATCATCAAGTTCATCAATTATTTGTGCTTTATTTGTATATATATTTCTATTATTACTATTATTATTGCGCTTCTTAATATACATTGTGGGCGACGGTAAATCCACAACAAGAGTTAATTTATTCAATAAATCCGCATCACGAGGAATATTAATAAAATGTGTTGTCCCAAACTGTATGTCTGGTATTTTTATATTCATATCACAAAATCCAAATTCAGTATGTCTCCTATATATTGATTTAAACCAAGTTATTTGTGGATTTCCTGTTAAATATAAATCTAATGCACCAACCGCAACTAATTGTATTATACCGCCTGTCATTATAATTATTATATGTAATATATAGTTATAAGTTTAATAAAAAATTATAAATAAAAGAATTAGCGGTCGGCCATTTAGCTAATCAAGAACGCTTGCATTCAGCAGTTGTCATCTGTTGTGTTAAACAAGGATGTAAAAAGGGGCAATCATCCCCTTCACGACAATAACCGGATGCATAGAACCAGCATTCAGTAAGTGCTTTTGGGAGCCTGCCTTTGTGCCGGCTTTGGTGGACGTGAGGAACGAGCTTGCTTGGCCGTTCGAGTTAGTGGCGCACATTCCGTACCGGGCAAGTGGGTGTCTCTGCATTCGCCACATCTATGTATTTCGTGTATATATGCTACATACTCTGGGTCACCATAATATGGGTTGGCAAGTGAAACTCGTATAGGTTGGACCGCTTCCATGGTTTTGCTTTGCAGCTGTGTAATTATGAAATATATCATAATAATTATATATATTCATTTTTTTATAATTAACTATTCCCGGTATATGCCAATGCCCCATAACCACCAATCAATCTTAATATATTTATTGACACGCTAAACACAATACATTCAACTTTTGTTTTTAGTATTAGTTTTTTATAAACACTCAATAAAATATTATTATTATTATTTGATAAATATTCATACGTATCTATTGTTGTTTGGTCCATAATTTCTCTTGCATAATCAATATCAATCTTATCAATTAATTCTTGACTGTCTATGATAATTTCGAAATCTATATTTTCATCATATTTATATAATTGCTGTTCAGTATAACGAAAATATTTTTTGTCTATGTTCAATATTAATTTCACGTCATTTAAACGCGAAAAATTACACGTCCCAGTTGGTTGATGCTGTAATGGTTCAAGGCTAAAACTATAAATATTTATTCCATCATCTGGAGAAACCTTATGAAATGTATATGGTTGATATTTATTAAAGTATATCCCTGGTTGTGTTGAAACGCGTGTATAAGTATTAAATGTAATAGATGCATTTAATATTGGATTGCCTTTAGTGTCTAACGTGTGATCGTACCATCTACATTCGGTATAACTATTTTCATTATTTGTCAGACAATCACGCGTGAGAACCCATATAAGTTCTTTAGATGGATTAACAAAATCTAATCGGGCATCAAATATATTATTATTTACATCAAATCTATTTGTTTGTATATTCTCAATTAAATATTCGTGTCCAGATTGTGCATATCTTTTTCGTTCTTCGGAACTCAGATAAATATAGTCAATTAAGAGATGGCCATATAATTGTTTCCCTTTAGAATACCATAAACTTGATAAATTAATATCTTTTATTTCCGTTATATTAGTTATACTATTATTTGTCATATTAGCAGTTATAATTACATTTGACATATTAAGCATCCCGGAATAAATTTTTTCGGTATAAAACACTTCTTCAAATTTGCGCAATTTTATAAACATATGCAAGTCCGTATGCTGTAATGCAATAATTGGAAATGCATTACCATTAAATTTATTAAACCAAAATGATAATGGTATATATAAATCATATTTGGGCTTCATATTATCATTAAATTCTGTTAATTGTGGCACATTGCCTATTATTTCATTATATGCATTTACTTGTTCTTGTTTATATGTTAGTTGGTACCATATATTAATCCATATGCCATAATGTCTATCAATACGATTACCACCAATAACGACATCAATATATTCAATTATCGAATGACCTAAATTTTTCACCCATGCACATCTTATATTATTTGTTCTATTTACATATTCGATATATTTAGTATTAAAATATTTTTGCACTTCTTTACATTTTTCGATACTTTTTGTTAATTCATTAAATACAAGCATTTTTAATAATCGTTGTATTTCATTATTATATTGTTCTGAACCAATTATAAATGTTTGACTTATCATTTGTTGTGCAGCTGTTTCCAAATTGCTAATATTTATATTTTGTAAAACATACCATACATTTGATGACCTGTCAAACTTATGTTCTAATAATAAATTGTCGTATTCAGTTAATAATGTTTCCCCGTCATTATTATCATAGTAATCAATACATTCATTTAATACAGATGCATATGGTAAGTTATATATATTTAATGAATTATACACAATTCTATATAAACTTGTCAAAAGTTTCATATATTTTTCTATATCAATATTGTATCCAATATTAGTCACATTAATTCCGACATCTTGTTTTGTTATTACTATTTCTGGCAACACAATATGTAAATATGTTTTATATAATAAATCACCTACACGTTGTGGGACAATTTCTATTTCTTTATTAAAATCTATATTGTCATTAAAATTACAATATACAGACTCCGATGCAAAATGTGTGTATCGTCTATATACCATTTTGTAAAATGTAATTTGAGGCATTCCGGTTAGATATAAATCTGAACTTGTATTTGACAACATTGTTAATAAACCTCCTGTCATATATTACAGAAATAACATTATATATTTAATTAATAAATAATTTACCACATAACCCATTGTCAATTCGTAAAATATTATAACATAATGCATATGATTTAAAATTTATATTGTGTGTAATTGTTTTCAAATGCATTTCAATCATTTCTATTTGACTCATATTGGTTGTTCCTGATGGTTGAGTATCACACGGCGATAATGCAAAAGAATACATACAACAACCAACAGGCAATATATTATTTGTATGTTGTATTGATTGAATATTATTGAAATATTGATATGGTCTTGTAGAAACTCTATTTTGTGAATTTAATAATATTGAACAATCTGTTATTAATGGATTGCCGTACATATCTGTATAATCAAATCTATCAAAAACATTATTTTTTTGTCCCATCCATACAATCATTTTGCAAGGATGCTCGATATTCAATAATACTTTTGCGTGTGTATTTGTTATTTTAATATTTGGGGTGTAATATAATTGTTCAATTAAATAATCGTGTTTGGCACGTGCATATTTGTGTCTTTCGTCATTATCAATATATACATATCCAACTAACATGGATGCATCTTTTAATTTTAAATTTTTTAGTGATTTATGATGAACAATAGTTGATAATGCATCTACTTCAGGGGATGCGGTAAATCCAAATGCATTTTTTATTAAATACTTTATATGTGGTCTTTCGTGTATTGAACAACTTATGAATACTTCATTTAATGGCGTATAATATAAACGTTTTGTTATAATATCATAATGTGAAAAAATACAATGTATATTTTGTTGATATATATGTTCATTTTCTTGAAAATTAACAATATCATTGGAACAAGTTATATAATATGTTGGATTAATAATACAACATTTTTCAAATTCATAAAACTCAATATTTATTTTTATATCGGAAAATTTAAGACTAATTAAGGGAATTGCCAATCCCGGGGACCTACAAAACCAAAAATACAGTGGAATATATAATGTATATTCATCTTTGTAATTCGAAAAATTATATAATTCAGGAACATTGCCAATCAATTTATTTAATCCATTATCATTTCTCGTTGTCAATTGGCTCCATATATACATCCAATCACTATAATGTTTATCAATCACTATACCATTTATTTCAATTTCTATGTATTTTATCATTGCAAAACCGATATTTTTAACCCAAGCAAATTTTATGGGCATTCCACTATATGATAAAACAGGTATTTGCGGTAATACAACTTTCAATGCCATCTTGTCGATTAAATCACCCGTATCACGACTTATCACACATGAAGCACGTTTGCCAAAATTTGGTTCGTGACTAAAATTTTGATTAATATCTTCACGTGAAAAATTTGAATATCTTCTGTATATTATTTTAAAAAATGTTATTTGTGGATTATGTGTTAAATATATATCTTGTTTTCCATATGCAACTAATTGTAATATTCCCCCAGTCATTATAATTAATAATTAGTAAAATTAAAATGAATATGAAGATGCACATAAATTTGAGTTGAAAGAAAATAATATATTATTTTCTTAATTTATTACAAATATATGTTATTTAGTTTCAGAAAGACCCCATCATATCTTTATTCCTTAAAGTCGCAAGTAAATGTGCGTGACAACTTTGTGCAAGATTACCTGCACGAGCACCATATTCTTTGCAGTCATGAATTGTGGATTCTAATTCTTGTTTAAAAGCGGATAATGGTTTGCCTACACCCACGGATTTAGATAATGTCTTAGTTTCCTTGCACTGAATTCCATGTTGATTGGCAAGATTAATAGCAGAAATCATAACATTTTTAAGTTTTTCAGCCTGTTCCATAAATTTTAGTGTCTGTCTATATCCGGCTTCAATTGCTCTTTTGTCATCGTCCTCGAATACAACGCCTTTTGCTTTTAAACCTTCAATAGCCCCCCTAACTTCGTTATACAACGATGCCGCACAATTATCACAACTTGAAGCACCGCCTCTCTGCCCATTCCCGGCACCAACGGGATTAAACCATCCGTCTGCCATAGCTGCAAATACAGGCTGTGTTGCAAAAGTTGAATGATTACCGTTGAGATGCATTGGATGAACAACATATTGTTTTGGACGGGATGCTGGACTTTGTTGTCGTGCATTTAGGATACTAGGGTTTGTCCTGCAACTCGAAATAGCTCCTTTAATATAGTTTACGAGCGGCTTAAATGTTGCGTCATAGCTAAGTGAATTTTTAATTCCAGATACATATGCAGTCTTAGAATCTATGGAAGAACGTAACCATTGCTCGTAGGTTACAGGCTGAACATAGCCATGAGCGTTTGGCATTGCTTCTAACTGTATTGCCAATTTGTTAAAAAATTGATGAGCCATAGGGCTCATAACATGGCTCAGGTCATAAAATCCAGCGGCAAATGCATCTTGATCCAAAAGAGATTTTAAACACGCACTCATCCTCTCATTATCCCCGGTAAGAAAACAATTAATAAATCCGTCACAATTTTTTTGGTCAATTTTGAATCCGAAACAATTGTCTTTGCCTATATATTGGGGGGCACCCGTTGAACCCACGAAGTAGTATGCGTCTTTTTTCGAGTCAAATTGTAGTGGCCGTAAATCATCTTCAAATAAATTTTTACAATCCTCTCTATCGAACTGTTTTTTAACTTCTTTATTTTTTGCATTTGCATTTGCCATCACATCTGTAAAGTATGCTTGATAATTGAATAAATCACTGCAATTTAAAGTTCCTAACTGTTGCGACTTACGAGTTTCATGATTTATTTCAACATTGTGAAATAAAACGAATAATACTTTCATATCGACCGTTAATTCATTAACAGATTTTCCTGGTTTAACATCTCGGATGGCTGTTTTTACGTTGTCTTTATAATCATCCTGATTGCACAATACAATAACATCTTTAGCGGATTTATCATCCGTCACATAATAGGTTCTAGAATGAATATTGCATTGTTTGGCTTCGTTATACTGACCATTATATACAGCCATGAATAAATTATATAACATATCACTCGAACATCCGCAAACAACGCGCACTTTTCCCTTAGCATCCGTAAAAAATACATTTACACCCTCATCGACAATACCCTTCAAGCATTTTGCAATAACTGGGACACCCGAGTCTTTGACAACATTAACTCTATATTGTGCCGCGTTTGTAGGAGTAATTGTAGAAATTTCATCAAGTGTTGCGCGCCCCCACGCGGTAGTACCATACTTGAGACTATCAGAATCCATGCTGTCTTGTTTTAACACCATAAACATGTCTTTTAATTCTTCAAATTCTGATGAAACACGGTGCAAATTTTGTACGAGGACTAATGCGGAAGGTGAGATGTCTAAGGTGGTATAGGTAGTGCCGGCGCTGGCTCGGAATTTTTTTTTTAGTTCATCTCTAATACATTTTCCTCTCAGTTCTGGACTGTATGAAAAACACTTTTGGGTAATATAGTGTCGTACCTGTTGGTCGGCAAGTATGCCGGTAATGTCAGTAGCACCACCACTTTGACCACCACTTTCATTGCCCACTCTTTCTGTCAAGCCGAACCCATCTGTAGAGGTGGGACTTGATATTTTATCTCTCTCCACACTACGCGACCCAGTGCTAGGGATGCTATGCATGCTCCGCGGAGTGTGGAGTCTTGCGGAGCCCGGGCGTTCAAACGTCGGCAATATTCGACCGCCCGGGCTCCGCGAAGCGTGGTGTCCCGCGGAGCCCGGGGCGGTCGAATGTTGCTGACGTCGGGGGGGAGTGGTGCTAAGCATATCCACGAGGTCTTTGTCAGTTTTTCTCTTCAACTCCACAAGAAAACTATTATATTGTTCCATATTTATTACACTGCTACCAGTTGGGCAATCAATTTCTCTCAACCATGCCGCAAGACTAATTACAAAATCTGTAACACAGGGATGAACGTCGTCTGGTTCGGCATTTTCGTATCCTCCGCATGAATCTGATGTTGTTTTATCATTAGGGACCTTACGACCCTTTAGTTTGTCTGATTCGTTCCAATATTTAACTTTTAGAATTAGTTTGGCTTTCTCTTTGGCTTCTTTGGAACACTCACCATTACATAGCAACATGTTCATAAGTGCATAGGGGGGTTCATGTGCTTTTTGTGCGTCGGTGCTGTTTGCGTCATAAGTACCAAACAAGAGACGTAAAGAGTCAGGACTGTTTAGTGGGGTTCCTGTGCTCATCTATATATATATATTATAATATAAAAAATATTTAAAATACTATATTATATATGAAAAAATTATTGTTTATAGTATGTTGTATAGTTATTCTATATATTCTATATATTATAAAAAATACAGTGCAAACATATAAATTAAAAATACACATATATCATATGCCCAATTGCAAGCATTGTTATAATTTGATGTATAATGCAGACAAAGGAAAAACGCATTATATGCAAATCGTCGATGCATATAAAACAGATCCACAAGTAGAAATTAAAGATTTTTTATATGGTAGAGACAGTGACGCGGAAAAATATAATGCGTTCCCTGTAATATTATTCACCAAAGATGACAAAGAAATTGAATATCATGGACCACATACAGCAGATAAAATTATTGAAGCAGCAAATAAATTATTGTGAATACATATTATGTAATTTTTCGGCAAGCGTTTCAAGTTCTTTTTTACGTTCAATATATTTTAACATATTTTGAGGGACATCACCAAAACCGTATACGGCCCCGTATAGACCGCCACTAATTGAACCAATTGTATCAGAGTCGCCACTATGTAGCATTGCATAAACAACTAATTTTTCCCAATGACCATTACAATTCAATAATGCATCATATGCCATAATCATACATAAAAAACCACTCCCGCCAATTTGTTTAGAAATTGTATCTTTATGAAAATTATCATGAAAATATCTAATTCTATGCATTGGATTATGATTTGTTTTTATGTCGTGTGGCTTTCCATGTTTATCAAATTTTGTATCAACATATTTCTGCCAGTATCGTATATACATATTATGATCATATACCTTGTCTATATTATCTAATGTTAAATATGATTTCAATTCATCTGATTTCAAATATTTTAATAATATATACGGCCATTTTGCAATTGGAATATTTTCAAATGCGAGTGCCGTAAATAATGCTGCATTAAATCCCGCTAAATATCCGGACGCATTGTTATGTGTCAGCATCGAACTAATAATACTATATTGTATCAAATGTGTTCGATTGTCATTACCTCTAAAACATGCCCCAATGATTAATGTTCTCATTGCGGCTCCATTCCCTCCTGCATGTTCGTCATATGGTTGTGTTCTGGCATCGATTTCATTGGTAAAATTACTAATATTATTTGATGTTGTAATTCCAACATATCTGTTTATTGATATTAGAGCGCCCGTATCATCAACAAACGTACCTGTTAATTCTGATGCCATACGGTCTGCTTCATTTGACAAATATTTTTTTGTATGATTAATTAATTCTTTGTCTATTCCATTTTTTTTCTCATAATGCAATAAAGACTTGCAAATCGATATATGAAAAAATGTATCGTCTGACACTTTCCATTTTTGTAAATCAATTCCGTTAATACCACCCAATGAAATAAATTCATAAATGAGTTCATTTACATAATCCAATGTTGTTGATTTATCATAATAATTAAATTCCCAATCCCCATTTTTAAATCCTATTGTATCTCCCAATGCGTGCAATAATAATAATGCGGAAAATTTATCAATTGACATATATATATATAAAATAAAATATATATGTGTTTGCCAACCAAAATATTTATTATAATAGTATTATAATATGCTCAATTTTGATTATTATAAAATTATTGGAACTGACTCAACTGCAACACAAGCACAAATTAAACAAGCTTATCACGCAAAATTAAAAAAATATCATCCGGACAAAGTTGAACAAACTAAAGAAAATATAGCGAAATATAAATTAATTCGTTTTGCAGGCGATGTTCTTAATAATCCAATAGAACGAAAAGCATATGATGTCCAAAAGAATATTGAAACAAATAATTTCGTTTCACATAAAGATTCGTTTAATAATTTTATAAATTTACAAAAAATAACTCCCGAAGATATAGACAGAAAAATAGAAGATATGGTATTATTTCGAGATACGGAAGAAAATGAATACGAAAATCCATATAAATTAAATAATAATAAACAGTTCAATAATTTGTTCGATAAAATAGAAAAAAAAACAGATGATATTCTGGCCGCAAATGATTGTGATTTATCATTTTTATCTAATGATATTTCACAATATGAAACTGTTGATATGGAACATAAAATTGATAATATTAATATACAAGATGAACCAATGGATATAGAAAATGAATTGACAAAAATTATGAATGAACGAAAAGAACAAAATAATTTATTTGAAAATTTGGAATTGTCTGATTATGGAACTGTAATGGATGATAAATACGGAATATCAAAACAATTAGGTTTTATAGTTGGTTCTGACAAATACAGCAATAACCAAATAAACAGTGAATTACTTACGACTTATAAAGAATTAACCAGTTGAAATTTTAATTTTATTACCTTTCACAACAGACCCAATAGATATTCCCAAATCAGCATAATTATTTGAATTCTTTGATTTGCTTCCAATTGTTATTTCATCTTTATTAAATTCAGTATTATTTAATAAATCTTGTATTTCCTTATCCAATACAATTTCATTTACTTTTGGTTTTGTTTTTTTCATAATAGAACTAATATTTTTGTTTATAGATATTGTTGATTTCTTCGAAGATACTGATATTGAACTTACTGTATCGTCTTTTTTATCAAGTGATGCCAACATATCATCAAGTTGTTTATTTTGTTGCGTTAGATTTACTTTATTATCATTTCTAAATATAGTTGATTGTGTTTTTGCAGCATTTCTCAATACATTTAATTGTGGTTCATTTATTTTTGTTTTTGGTTTGGAAGGTGGCATTTCCGTACTTAATATAAGTTTTTCTTGTATGTTTTTAATTTCATCCGGTGATGCATCTATAATTTTAGATAATCTCTTCATTTCTAATTCTTTGTCTTGTATCATTTTTAAATCCATTGCTTTTTGTGTTGCAGCGTCGTGTTGTTGTTTTACAAAAGATTTTCCAATACTTTTTGTATCTTCTGCCGCTTTTTTTCGTAATTCATCAATTGTATTAGGCGATTTAACCATATTTTCAAGTCCTCCCAATCCAGGCATTACCCTATTCATTTGAGTTCCTAAAGCGGCCCCACAAATCATAAATAATAATCTCATTTCCGGTGCCCATTGTTTCCCTGGTCTATTATACTTCTCATATATATCTCCTAATACAGCATAATATGATTGCATATCGGAACTAATTTTGTCACTCAATCTACCTTCAAATTTAATATCAAATGGATTGTACGAGTCATTAACCATCTCAGTTCCTTTTATAAATCCAATCATCATATGACTCATCCATTGAACCGAATTTTGTTTTGACCTTATATCATGATGTAAATTATATTCATATTCCATCATTTCATAATCAGAATTTAAATTGTAATTTTGAGTTAATTGAACACCATACTGTTTTAATTCACCTAATTTGCGCAACATATTTAATTTTTGCAACATTAATTCTTTTTTATTTAGTTTTTTACTCGGTTCAATTGTTTCCGTCGCGCTATGTTGTCGGTCTTCATTTTGATTTATATATGGTTCTTGTATAGGATTTACAGGATTTATAGGTTCTGGTCTTTGGTTTATGTCTGGCTTAGTTTCCTTAATAAATTCATCAGGATTAACATCAAGTTCATCTTGTTTTATATTTCCATCATAAAAAACTCTTCTACTGGATGAAACCAATTTATCAGTATTCCCCAACATATTCACCATCATATCGGTTGTTGTTGCTTCCAAGTTTTTTGCATACATATAAATTCCTTATTGTAAAGATTTTTATATAATAACACGCATAATATATTTATAAGTTTTTATATAATAATATTATATGGATATATATTGTGAAATAACTAACGATGAACTCGAAAAAATGGCACGTAATAAAAATAATAAAAATAATAAAAATAATAAAAATAATAAATATGAATGTGGTGAGTATGATACACAAGGAAAATACGTGAATACATCGGAATCGTTGGATATATCATCAGAAACACAAAAAATAAATACTGATATATCGAGTGAAAAAACAAAATATACTGATATTAGCAGTATTGAAACAAATAGTCCAGACATTCACATTGAAACGTATAAACCAAACAAGAAAATTCAATATAAAGTACCAAAATCAATAAATGAAACAAATATAACAGAAGTAAAAGAAATATTAATTATTTGTTTGATTAGTTTTTTAATTATAATGTTAATAGATTTTGTCATAAATTTATGATTGTTTATTTAATTCTATATTATTCCACGTTATAAACAGAGATGTATCAGAAATAATAAGCGTATCGAAATGTTCATTTCGTAATTTATCGGATATATATTCAATACATTCACGTGGAATAAATTCTTTACAATTTGGCATCACATCTATAGTAGTAAATATTATATCTGTTTCTTGAAAATTATCAGCATCTATTATACGAGTATGACAATATTTTAACATTTTCATATAACAATTTAATTTTGTTTCTCTTCGTTTTTTTATTCTTTCTATTAATTTATCCACATTAAATGAAATATCCGTTTCATCTGTTTTGCCAAACAATGTATTTATATCTATTTTTCCATTTGCATTTGACATTTTTGCATCTGGAAATAATGTATCAACTGATATATTTAAAGCCATCTTATAAGATAATATAAGATATTTTATGACGTTTTACGAACTTAAATAAATACTAAATCTATTAATCTAATGTTAAATAATTATAAAAAAAGACGGGGGAGGCCGCGTAAAATTATAGATAAAGTAGAAATACCAAAAGTAATCAAAGATGAAAATATAGTAGTTTATTTCGCATTAAGTGATAGTGATACAGATGCGGATAATTGTTTTACAGCAAATGACGATGTAGATGATAAAGATGTAGAAATAAACACAGTGTCCGAAACAGAACCTGCCTCACATTATCAATCAATTATAAAAAAATTAACTGAAGAAATAAAAACCAAAGATAGAATAATAACCGCTCTAAAAAATAAATCAAACAAAAATGTAAATACATATAACTATGGACATCAAATTAACACAAATTTTGAACCCAAAAACAATAATTTTAAATGTTGGTGGTGTGATGATTATTTTAATAATTTACCAGCATACATAGTAAATTATTTGCGAAATGATGTATATTATGTATTCGGTAATTTTTGCAGTTTCAATTGTTCTCTCAAATATAATGCAAAAATGTTAAATGATTTTAAATGTAGAACACGACACGCATTGACAAATAGTTTCCGTATAAAAATTACAAATAATGATACTCAAATAAAATTAGCAGGGGAACGTGAAATTGTAAATACTAAAGGAGGGCAAATAAGTATAGAAGAATTTAGAAATGGTTTTTGTGTTATTACAGAGGATATGCGTGTAAATATGCCCAAGATAATTTCATTAGACAGTTTCAATGAATAAATTTTTTATTTTATTTGCATAATGTTCGGGAATAACGGGAAAATTCATAATAAATGCTTGCAAAAATGCATCTGCTAAATCATCTTGTTTTTTATGCGATGTAAGTATTTTTAACCATTGTTCGTTTATAAGACTTTTACAAAAAACTTTACTTAATTTTTTTGTAACACTATAAACTTTATTTGTATTTTTAATTTGTTTTGTGGCTTCATCACCGCCAACTTTTATTTTATTTGAGGGAGAACAAAAATTGACAGTTTTAATTATAGAATTTGTTTTTGTTTTATCGTGTATTCCTCTTAACATAAAATATGAAAATAACATTGCAGAAACTGTCTTCATGGTTGGATTTAGTAATGTTGGTTGATTTTCAATAAGAATTTCATCAACTTGTAATAATTCTGGTATAGCATCTAATTGCGAATACATAGATGAACATAAAAAAGTTAATGAAATTTTATTACTATTTTGTGCCATTTTTTTTGTTTGTTTTGCTAAATACGTATGATAATCAGTTTCAAAATGTTCATCACACCATCCACAATTATCATCAATTTTATTGGTAATTACATTTATACATTTATTAGACATACATTTAAGATTTGTCAAAGTTAATGCTTTTTTTTGATGCGTTGAACAAAAATATATGTCATTAATATAAAGATTACTATTATATTTACAATATAAACATTTTTTTGTGTCCGTTATTGGCAATATTTTAGTTTCTTGTTTGATAATATTTATGTCGTCATAGGATTTTTTTATATGTGCTTTGCAATAATATTTTTTGCCATTTATATTTGTGAAAGTTTTTGCAATACTCATACATTTTTTATTCCCTGTATATTCACATAATTTTCTATTATTGGCAAGATTTATAATATCCCATTTAATAATATTAAATGTTTGCTTTTCGTCATCTATTTCCAAGATACAAAAAGCAAGATGAACAATTCCAACATCAAAAGATAAAACCTTACGCATTATATTATATAAAAATTGAATCTTATTTAATTTATAAATATATGTATAATAAAATGGCATTTGTAATAAAGCAAATCAAATATGATATGATTGACTTTAATTCAGAAGAGTATATAAAAATAAAAAATAATTTGAAACAACAATTAAATTTGCAAGATGAATATATTGGAAAAGTAAAAATTGCTACAATGACATTTGAAGGAAAATTCAATACAAAATTTCATCCATTAAATATATATAATTATATAAATAAACATGAAAATGGAATTGTAAGTATAATAAAAATATCAGAAAAAAAATACAGAAGGACGCAGAAATTTATTCATACAATAGACAATAAACAATTAGATGACACAAAATATACCCATAATGATATGTTCTTAAATCAGGTCACAGTAAATATAAATGTATCGAATAAAAAAAATCCAGTCAGTATTAAAATATTTAGTAATGGTTCGGTACATTTTACAGGTTGTGTAACAATTGATAATTTATTAGAAGCTGTATATAAGTTATGTATAGAATTTAGACAAACTAAATATATTATTGAAAATAAAACAATAAAACAAATATTATTTGCAGACAATCCAGATATTTTACAATTAGAAAACATATATGATGTCAAAGCAGATATGGTAAATTGTATATTTTCAGTTCCCTTCAAAATTGATAGAATTAAATTACAAACAATATTGTGGGATGAAGGGTATAATGCAACATATGATTCAAACAGTCATGCAGCAGTAAATATAAAATTCTATGATACTGAAACAAAATCTAATGTAAAAAATGGAAAAATAACAATGTTAATATTTGAGCAAGGGTCAATCATAATAATTTTAGGAAAACAAGGATTTAAACGAATAAATGAAATGTATCATTTCATTTATAAATATCTTCTTGAAAATTACACACGAATAGTGAAAAATGATAATATTGCATGGGATGTGATAAATAAATATATACAAGTTATATAACTAATAAATTGCCTTTCAAATTTTCATCCATATAAGACGTAATACGATTATTTTTAATTGTTCGACCAGATGTAATGTTTATAGCTTTTGCTTTTATATTATTAGAATATATCATATTACGATCTGGCGTCGGGTCCCAGTCAATATCGAGAGAATTTTTCAATCTAAATGTTGTATAATCAGTTGTCCAACCTTTATTTTGTTTTACCTGTGTTGGCGCACTATTTATCTCTAATTTATCTTTTGTGTTTAATTGCATATTTGCATAGTTCTTCCGCTGTCCTTGTTCATTTGGATTGTTTGCCCCTCCTATTATACTTCCTTGTGTCTGTTGTCGTTTTGTTACATCAGGAACATCATTCCAATCAATAGCAGTATATTCACTTCTTGCACTGTGAATATGTCCGGTTCGTTCTGTTTTTTCACTTATGTTTCTTTTTGTTGGGTCTGGTACGTCATTCCAATTTACTGTCTTATATTCTTGCCGCATACTTTTAACATGTCCGGCTCGTTTATTTTGTTCGTGTAAATTTCTTTTTGTTGTGTCTGGTATATCATCCCAATTAATTGCTGTTATTTGTTTATTTTTATTTACAACGTTCCCGTTATATGTTTTCTTTTCAATTAAATTTCTTTTCGTTGGGTCTGGTGTGTTATTATAATTAAATGCATTACTTTGTGTAGTATTTTTTACATTCCCTCCATATTTATTATTTTCCGTGAGATTGCGAATAGTTGCATCAGGTGTATCATTATAATTAAATGCATTGCTTTGTGTTGTGCCATTTATATTGCCGTTATATTTATTATTTTCTGTTAGATTGCGAATAGTTGCATCCGGCGTATCATTATAATTAAATGCATTGCTTTGTGTTGTGCTATTTATGTTGCCGTTATATTTATTATTTTCCGTGATATTGCGAATAGTTGCATCAGGTGTATCATTATAATTAAATGCATTACTTTGTGTTGTGCTATTTATATTGCCGTTATATTTATTATTTTCCGTTAGATTGCGTATAGTTGCATCGGGCGTGTCATTATAATTAAATGCGTTGCTTTGTGTTGTGCTATTTATATTGCCGTTATATTTATTATTTTCTGTCATATTACGAATAGTTGCATCGGGTGTATCATTATAATTAAATGCGTTATTAATTGTTTGTCCTGCAATATTACCATTTTGTATATTTCTTTCTGTAAGATTTCTCTTTGTCGGATCGTGAATATCATTATAATTAAATGCATTATTAATTGTTTGTCCTGTAATATTACCAGTCTGTTTGGTTCTCTCTGTAAGATTTCTTTTTGTTGGGTCATGAACATCATTATAGTTGAATGCATTATTAACTGTTTGTCCTGTAATATTACCAGACTGTTTGTTTTTTTCTGTGAGATTTCTTTTTGTCGGATCCTGAACATCATTATAATTAAATGCGTTATTAATTGTTTGTCCTGTAATATTACCAGACTGTTTGTTTTTTTCTGTAAGATTTCTTTTCGTTGGGTCTTGAACATCATTATAATTAAATGCATTGCTGTTCGTTTGTCCTGTAATATTACCAGACTGTTTGTTTTTTTCTATGAGATTTCTTTTTGTTGGATCTTGAACATCATTATAATTAAATGCATTATTAACTGTTTGACCTGTAATATTACCAGAATTCGTCATATTTTCAATAAGTGTCCGTTTGGTTGCATCTGGTAAATCATCCCAATTAACGGCTGTTATTTGTTCTCTTACACTTGATATATTACCGGCATAATTATTTTTTTCATGTTCATTACGTTTTGTTGGATCCTGAATAAATGAATTATTGTTATGTCCTTGACCTTTAGTGGTTGGCGCAATATTTCGTGGATTATCATATTTATAATTTTCCTTACGACTTTCACTAAAATTACTTTTCATTTTATTTGGTGTATTGCCTGAATTTAGATTGTTGGCAGGTCCGACAGCAGGTGTTGCAATAGTTCCTCTATTTACTGTTGCTATATTTCGTTTATCATATTCCCCCGCAATCCCGGGTGCATTTATGTATGCTTTACTTTTGACCATATCATTCTTACCATATTCTTTAAATTTTGGCGATTTATATTGTGATACATTACCGT
>Ga0247722_10000336_pt1 | contig 30028 bp, 28 predicted proteins | sample MSEWelMarce3H_FC_FD_189094 | JGI IMG/M metagenome (GOLD analysis project Ga0247722, IMG submission 189094) | Subsurface sediment microbial communities from gas well in West Virginia, United States - MSEEL Well Study Marcellus 3H_FC | ecosystem: Environmental > Terrestrial > Deep subsurface >... | reverse complement strand
GGTGTTACAGGTCTAAACCTATCACAAATAGCAAGCGGAAACGCCACAGCATCAATTTCATCAACGGGTTTTACCGTTAATAAAAATACCCAAATTCAAGGTGATTTATCCGTTACAGGGTCAATTATTGCAACCAACTACATTGTAAGTTCATCAGTAACTTATATGACTACAAGTTTTGCTAGTGGTTCTTCCATGTTTGGTAACGATGGTAATGATGTACACCAATTTACGGGTTCTGTTCAGATTACGGGTTCAATTACGTTAAATGGACAAGCAATTGGTACGGGAAAGTTAGATGAAACAACCTTTCAATCATATACATCATCAATATCAAGTTCAATTGGTTCATTAAGTTCATCAATTGCTTTAACAGATGTTTCACAAAGTAATAGATTAACAACGATTGAAGGTAATTATGCGACGACTGGCAGTAACTTATTTAAAGGTAGTCAAACCATATCTGGTTCGATTATACCATCAGTAGATAACACATATGATTTAGGTAGTACGACACATCAATGGAGAGACGTTTACATTTCTTCAGGGTCATTATATATTGACGGTACTAAAGTATTGGGAAGTACCTCACAGGAACTTACAATTACAACTGACACAGGTCAATCAATTAAAATATTAGAGGCAGGTTCGGATTCAATTATATTACAATCTGCGGATGGTGATATCGAATTAAAATCATCAGGTGGTGGAGATATATTATTTGACCCAACAAACGGTATTATATCAATTAAGGGAACAACACAAATACAAGATGGTTTTAAAATAACTTCATCAGGTGGTAATAGTATTGTGTTTGGTGATGCAGTAATTGTTAGTGGTTCAATAGATTTAACAGGTAATGTTGACGGTATTGATTTACAATCATTCAGTTCATCGGTATCTGCAAGTATTAGTTCATTATTAGGTGGAAATACATCATTAAGTTCAAGTATTGCAACAACAACATCAGGATTAACAAGTACCATAACAAGTGTGAGTTCATCTTTGACATCTTCAATTGGTTCTTTGTCAAGTTCATTGGCAACAATAACTAACGGACTTAGTTCTTCTATTGGAAGTTTATCATCATCAGTTGCAACCACTACATCAGGATTAAGTTCTAGTATTGGTTCTCTATCGTCATCTGTGGCGACTACAACATTTAGTTTAAGTTCTAGTATTGAAAGTTTATCTAGTTCAGTTGCAACCACAACAAGTGGACTGACCAGTACAATTACAAGTTTAAGTTCTTCTTTAACAAGTAGTATTGGAAGTATATCAAGTTCAATTAATTCAACAATTGGTTCGTTAAGTTCATCGGTATCCACAAGTATTGGAGGTTTATCTTCAAGTGTTGCAACAACAACAAGTGAATTAAGTTCTTCTATCGGGTCTCTATCAAGTTCAATTGCAACAACAACTATAGGTGCAAAAAATCGGGTTGATTCTATTGAAACAACAACAGGTAGTTTGAATACATTTAGTAGTTCAATTAACACTACCATTAAATCTAAATTAGATAGTGAATCGATAATATCTGGTTCGGTTCAAATTATTATAACAGGAACAACAGGTTACTCAACTTTTAGTTCTTCCGTCTCAACAAGTATTGGGGAGTTAAGTTCTTCGGTATCAATAACAACATCGGGATTAACAAGCACAATTACAAGTTTAAGTTCATCATTAACATCTTCAATCGGAAGTTTATCTAGTTCTATTGCAACAACAACAAGTGGATTGAGTTCTAGTATCGGAAGTTTATCTTCCTCTATTGCGACAACAACAAGTGAATTAAGTTCATCCATAGGAAGTTTAAGTTCTAGTGTTGCAACAACAACTAGTGGATTAAGTTCTAGTATTGGTTCTTTATCATCATCGGTAGCAACAACAACAAGTGGATTGAGTTCTAGTATTGCAACAACAACTCTCGGAATAAAAAATCGGGTTGATTCAATTGACGCAAAAACTGGTAGCTATGCGACAACAGGAAGTAATATATTTCAGGGCAATCAAACAATTACTGGTTCACTTTATATCACACAAGATTTAATTGTTGCCGGTTCATCGTCAATTCAGAATATCAGCTCGTCAATTCTTAATATTGGTGATAATATTATAACGGTTAATGCCTTGAATCCAAGTGTTAGATTTGGAGGACTTGCAGTTATTGATAGTGGTTCATCACCACAAGTATCTGGTTCAATGTTATTTGACTCGGTAAATGACCAATGGATTTTTATTCACCAAAATCAATCATCAGTTACATCGTCGATATTATTGATGGGACCACAAACCTATGATAACATAGGAAACGAAGCGTTCCCAACAAATAACAGATTACTTAAATCGGTTAATGCCGAACATCTTGGTGATAGTAATATTACAGATAACGGTACAAAAGTATCAATAAATTCAAATACAGAAATTACAGGTAGCCTAATTGTTACTGGAGATAAAATAACAGTAAATGCTGTGGGTGGTGATGAGGGAGGTGAAATTTTATTAGGTAAGGCAGTAACGAATACAACACTTTCTGGTAATGGTGTTACAATTGACGTTTGGCAAAATAGATTAAGATTTTTTGAACAAGGTGGTAATGCAAGAGGAGCATTCCTTGATATTTCAACATTAGCAAATGGTGTTGGAACTAATTTATTAGGCACTGCAGCAACCGCATCGTATGTTGAATATTCTAACGTCGCAAATAAACCTACATTAGTTTCTGGTTCTTCACAAGTTTCCTTCAATGGAATTACAGATAAACCAACATTAGTTTCTGGTTCTTCACAAATTACGTTTAGTGGAATAAGTGGTTTACCAACATTAATATCGGGTTCATCTCAAATTGATTTAACCGGTACAACAAACTACGCTAGTGGTATATTAACAAGATTAAATGTGGTAGGAGTATTCTCAGGTTCATCACAAGTTACACACGATTCAACAACAGGATACGTTGCAAATAGACATATTGACCACACCGCAGTATCGATTAGTGCAGGTAATGGTTTGAGTGGAGGCGGTGATATCTCAACAACACGGACACTTACATTAGATACTGGTTCTGTACATTTCTTAGATGGGGTTAAAAAAGAATTAAATACCGAAGGGGTTGTGTCTGGTTCTTCACAAGTATTAAATGGAACGACAATACATTCAGGTTCATTCTTTAATGGTATATCAGTTGTATCGGGGTCAGCACAAATATCTTTTAATGGAATTACAGATAAACCAACATTGATTTCTGGTTCAAGTCAAATAACATATAGTGGTATATCTAGTATTCCAAGTGGAATAGTATCAGGTTCATCTCAAATTGATTTAACCGGTACAACAAACTACGCTAGTGGTATATTAACAAGATTAAATGCTGTCGGTGTATTTTCAGGTTCTGCACAAGTTACATTATCGTCCACAACTGGATATGGTTCTGTTTTAAATCAAGCGGTTCTAACATCAAGTTCACCTACATTTGCAGGATTAACTAACAACGGAACATATACCCAAGCAACGACATCAACACAACCACTAACAATTAATGGTGATAGTGGAGATACAAATGGGTTATTTAGAATTCAAATAGATAGTGTTAGTGATTCATTTGCTTCGGGAGCAAGAACATATTTGGGAGATGGTGGTATTGATATATTTTTAGGTACTAGCAATAGTTCATATACACCATCAAATACATATATAGCCTTAAATCATAGTGGTGAAATATCTATGGGTGCTGGTTCGGCAAACAAACACTTCACTTTATCAACTAGTGGAAATTTAACTATTAGTGGTACTATTGGTGCATCAAACTTTAGCGGAAGTTCATCGGGAACAAACACTGGTGACCAAACATTAAACAGTTTAGGGGCTTTAAGTAATGCTGCTGATTCAGAACAAGATGTAGGTACAAGAAATTTATATTATAATGATGGTGTTAAACGAGTATCAAGCGACCCTAGATGGAATGAAAGTGGTTATGATACGGATTTAGGTACACTTCACATATATTCAACAACCGCAGCTGGTGCAAATTACGGTCGGGCTGGTATTGCATTATATAATGGTTCTGCATATCAATATCTAACAACAAAGGCATCAACAACAGGTCTTTTTGCGAACAATAGTTTAATATTAACGGCCGGAAATTATACATCATACGCAATGGCGGGAGCGGGATATTCCGCAAACCAAAATTTAAGTACAAGTAGCACCGTTCAATTTGGTTCATTAGGTGTTGGTGTGAGCCCATCTTTAACGGTTCACTTTAGAGGGTCTAACGAAATGGTTAGATTTGAAAATACCAGCACAAGTGCTGATCAGTATTGCCAACTTAATATGAGAGCAGGTAGTAGAAATGGATATATTTGGGTTGGAAATCAAAACACATCAGCATGGGCTGGTGATGGTGGTTTAAACATTTATACAGACTTTGGTAATATGGATTTGTGGTCAAATGCAGTACAGAGAGTTAGATTACAATCTGACGGACATTTAAGACCGTTTGCTAATAATACATATGATTTGGGTACAGCGTCTTTTGGTTGGAGAAACGTTTATACGAATGACTTACATTTAAGTAATATGGGTAAACCTGAAGGTAATGATGTTGATGGAACAAATGGTAATTGGACTATTCAGGAAGGTTCAGAAAATCTTTATATTATAAACAATAACAACGGAAAGAAATTTAAAATATCATTAGAGGAAATTATATAGTATGCCAGTATATGTAAAAACAAATGTGTTGGATAAAGATGACATAACATCTGGTGGTATATTCAAAGAAAATATTATTAGAGCGGGTCTTCAAGCCTACTATGATGTAAACAACTTTTATTCTTATCCAAATGGTGGTAGCACATGGAATAATATTGCTAGAGACCATAGTAATTTATCTATACTAAACGGTATGGGTACATCAACGTTTAATGGTGTGAAAGGATTTAATATGAACTTTGATGGTGCATGGATAAATGGTACCTATAGCGGTACACAACCAAACGTTCAAGGAACTTTTGAGGCGTGGATATATGCTGCAGCATCTGAAGTAACATCTGGTGATAGAGGAACAATTATATTATTAACTGGTGGTGGTTGTGGTCAATATATGAGTTGGAATAAATCAAATCAATATTTGTCAACATATTGGTATTGTAGTAGTAGTAATGGGTATCATGAAACAAATGGGCCTTCAGCAAGAAAAACATGGCATCATTGGTGTACAGTTTGGGACGGAAGGGCTGATAAATTATATCAATATGTTAATGGAACTTTTGTTGGAATAGCTTCCACAACAAATGGAGGAGCACCAGGTACAGATTTAAGTATTGGCAGAGAAGGGTCTTCAAGACAATTTAGTGGTAGTATTGCCGAAGTTAGAATTTATAATAGAGCGTTAACACCAACAGAAGTTTTACAAAATTATTTTGCAACAAGAGAAAAATATCATGGTATAACACGAGGATTACAAACATGGGTTGATTCAGCTTCATTAGCTTCTTACCCTGGTAGCGGCGGGTCAATGACTGATTTAAGTGGAAATAGTAGAATATTAACACTTTATAACGGTTATTCTTATAGTTCTAGCAACGAGGGTATAATTAATTTTGATGGTGTTGGTGGAATGGGAATTTTTAGTGGTAGTGCACCAGATTTTGCGTGGTCACCTAATGGTGCTATTGGTCGGTCAACTATGACAATCGAAATGTGGGTGAAATCAAGTGACACCGATGGTGTTTATTTCACAAAACCATGGAATGGTTCGGGTCAATATAATATTTGGATATTCCCAGGTTCATTTTATTTATTTGCTGGGTCAACAGCCAACAGTATTGGATTTGCTAGAAATTTATCAAACAACACATGGACACATATTGTATGTTGGGCAAATTCAACACAGTATGGATATTATATTAATGGTGGTGAATTTAGTGGTAGTGCTAATCATGGAATTACGGGAGACGCACCATCATCGGGAAATGCAAATGTTGGTGCAGGTGTTTTCACTCTATACCCTTATGGTTCTTGGGGAGGAAACACTGGTTTTAGTATTGAGGGTAGTATGGGTTCATGTAAAGTATATAACAGAGTTTTATCTGCTGATGAGGCAGGTCAGGCTTTTAGAACACAAAAAGCAAGATTTGGATTATAATGAGTTTAATAATCGGAGGTAACAGTATATCATCATCAAGTGCCAATTCAGGTGCGGAAATTCGGTCATTTTATAATTTCCCCACGGATGGATTGGTATTAGATTTAAATGCGAATAACTACCAAGGTAGTTCATCTACTTGGTGTGATTCGGTGTACGGTATGTGTTTTAATAGTAGAAATGCATATGAACCATATACAACAACGCCAACACCAAAAGTTTGGGTTAGTGGTGTACCATCAATAGCGTTTAATGGTCAAAGTTGGTGGGAAAGTGCAAATAGTACACAAGCAGATCGGGTTGATTTGAGAGGAGCGTTCACGTTAGTTATGATATATTGGTTTCCTTCTAATGGTGCTCGGCACAATTTGTTTGAAAAGGCCGGAACATCATACGCGTCATATCAACAGGAATTGGCAACAACTTGGGAAGTAGCTAATACTCTTTCTTATTATAGAGCCGGTGGACAAGAAGGTACATATGATTATGCCGACACAAAATCATATACAACAAATAGATGGACATTTATAGCAATTAAAGGTAACGCCGATCATAGTACTGGATTTTATTATGATCAATCATCTGGTTGGGTGTCTAATTATACTAGTAGAAGTAGTACAAATATACTAAGGTCAAGTACAGTGAGGATAGGTAACGGATATACTGGAATAATGGAAGTAGGTTATTTACACTCTTGTATGGTATGGAATGTTGATTTAAACTCAACAAGAATAAACGAAGTCTATAATTATTATAGCAACCTATTTACATTAATGGGTACAACATTATTCGCATAAATTATGTCAATATTCATCGGCACATCGCAGTTAGGTACAAGGTCTTTCGACTCATCTGGAACATCTAATTTTACATTATTATTAGATGGCTCAACAGCTGAAAAAGCCGCACCATCTGCAAACTATTTAAAGTTTAATGCCGGTATAACAACCAATGGAATTTACTGGTTGAATCCTGGAGGACTTGGTGCAAATCAGTTTTATCTAAATTTTGATTTTGATTCAACAAGAGTATGGACTATGGTTATTGCTAATAGAACAGGTACAGGTGCGGTTGGTAGTTTAACATACGCGAATGCAACCAACCCAGTTGTTAATACTGTTGGTACATATAATTCGAGTTTAGGGTTTAATCTATGGGTTGGGTTACAATATTGGCCATATCTTGGAAATACAATAAATCAATATGTTTATAGCTCTCCAACTGGATTATCCGGTACACACACTAAAAGATCTAGATGGAAATTTAGTGGTTGGTCATCGACATATGCATTTGTTTATCCTAGAGGTATAGTTAACGATGTCGGCGGAACAACACCAGGTTTATATGGTTATCATGCGGTTAATGGATATTCATTAACAACATATGATAATGATCAAGACGCTTATGGTGCTAACTGTTCAACATCTTATGGAAATAATCCATGGTGGTATGGGGCATGTTGGGATGGGAATTATTATGGTTTTAGCAATAGTGATAATGTCCATTGGTCAGGATCAAGTGGTGATCAACATGCATACGGGGCAATATTTCTAGCATTTACAGACGTTTAAAAAAACTTTATATTATGAATATAACAATAGAAAAAATATCAGACGAGAAATTTGAAATAACCATTAAAGATGGTGAAACAATTATTTTTAATGACGTTCGCTATTACAATTATATGGAAGAAATTGTGATGGATGGAGAAAAAATAAATGATACAATACAGCAACTATCTTCGCTATTTGGTGAACTAACTGTTGTTCAAAATGATTTTGATCTATGAGAATAGAAGAAGGAATTGATAAAGACGGAATCCAATGTTGGTTTGTGCTTGATGGTGCGGACCTTATTGGTATATATTATACATTAGAGGAAGCACAAAACAATTTAAACAATGAGTAGAAAATTTATTAACATGTATCAAGATAATACCAACATGTCAGGATACTATATTGTTGAATATGTTGATATTGATGGGGAAACTAAAAAAGATACGTTCGACACCGATTTAGACGCACGAGCATTCTACGATGAGTTAATTTTAGAAAGAAATACTCCACAATCTTAATTTTTTTTCTTATATTAGTCACATGAATAATATAGGATTTGGAATATTTTGTTTTGGTGAAGACTATTATTATAGAGGAGCCAAAGAAAAAATCAAAGAATTATTGAAAGTGGGTTTATCTGTGTATGTACTGACAGATAAACCTGAAGAATTTACAGAAGTAACTGTAATTCAATATGATAGACATTTAAAATCCTATTCAGATAAGATGATATTACCAAAATACATCTTAAAAAATCATGACATTTGCATCTTACTTGATGCAGACACACACGTCACCGATTATTCATTTTTAGAATCATTAAAAACATATAACTTTAAGAAGGGCGTTACATATATTGACACCTTATTGAATCATAGTGCAAAAAAGGAATTTGTAAAAAATTTAGTAGATGAAACTAATCCTGAATGGAAAACATATGTTGAGTATGCTGCTAAATTGTACCCACCATTTTTTAATTTTGAAACAATGTGGGAGTACTTCTTAGTTATTAATAAGGATGGTTTCGATTCAGATTCATTTTACTATTATTATGAAAAATTACAAGTAGTTAAGGAATATTCGGACCTACCTTTGAAAAAAGAAATAACCGGAGCGGGAGAAGGAATATCAATACAGATAAGCTGTAAATCTGCCAATATTGAAATACAAAGAGATGTTGAATTGTATAAATTATTGGAAGGTAAGATGATAAGTATAAGTAGAAGACACACACCACGCCATTTGTGGCCAAATTGGATGAAATGATAACGAATGAAGAATTTATAAAAAAGAATATTACCAATAATGGTGATGAACCGGTACCATATCGTTGGACACATGGTGCAACCGATTTGCACATGGGTGACGGAATTATGGTATATTCTATCATCCAACACATGAGAGCTAAAATTTGCGTCTGTATAGGGTCAGGAGGAGGGTATATTCCAAGAATCATGACACAGGCTCGAATTGATTTACATAAACAAAACATATTTGAAGGAAATGGAGACTATAACTGGGGTGACATTGGGACTAGCTACGTTGTTGACGCTTGTAATGGTGTTGGTGGCCCAAACGATTTGGATAATGAAGAATCATTCTACCGGACAAAATTTTATCCGAGGTTTATTAAATCGACTTCTGTCGATGCGTATTATGATTTTTTTATTAGACAGGATATTAAAATAGATTTACTTTGGATTGATGGTGATCATTCATATGAAGGAGTTAAAACAGATTTTGAATTATACTCCAAAATAATGTCGGATAACGGTATAATCATTATACACGATACAGATGAGAATTATGAAGAAACATTAATTGTTTCCGAGGATTCAAAAAAAGACCACCATAAATTTAATGGTCCAGCAAAGTTCGTTAAAGAACTTGAAAAAAATACCGATTATAATTTGATTAATTTACATAATTTTCGTATATTAATGGATAAGCCATCATCAAGTGGTATAACCATTATTAATAAGAAAAAATGATTCGTTTAGTTACAGTTATAGGTCACGGAACAAATTTACTTCCACATTTTATTAATCATTACAAAAAATATGTTGACGAAATAAACATCGCCGTTTATGAAACCGACATGTACCCACAATTAGGTAATGAAATTAAAAAAATCATTGATAATCAAGATAATGTAAAGATTGTTAAAGTTATTAAGGATAGAGTATTTGATTGGGAAAAAGTTACACAGTTATATAATTTTGTTAAAACCACACATCCAAACGATTGGTGGGTTGTTGCGGATATTGACGAGCTTCATTTATATCCTGATGACAACTTAAAAAAAGTAATTAACAACTGTGAAGAGAATGGTTGGGAAGTTGTGAGAGGTGGGTTTATAGATAGAATTGGTGATGATGGAACATTTCCTGAAATTAAAGACGATAAATCGTTATTTGAACAATTTCCCGTTATGGGATTTTTCAGATACCCAATGAGTAAGGCGTGTCCCAATAAGATATGTGTAATGAAAGGACACATTGAAATTACATCAGGACAACACTACGCAAAAATTGATGGACATACCACATGGAAATGGCAAGGATGGAATCACCCATTAATTAATCCCAATGATTATGTTCAGGTACATCACTTTAAGTGGGATAAAACTTGTATTGATAGAATTAAAGCGGTTGCAGACGTTAAACAAACGTATTCATATTCAAATGAGTATGCCACTATGTTTGTTAATCTTATGAAATCAAAATTTAAAATCGATGTGAATAATAAGGAATTTATGATTGAACATTCATATGGCGAACCTGAATTCAAAAGATATAGACAATGGAATAAATTAATTAAAAAAATTATATCAATATAATGAAGTACGGATTCGTTTCAATAGGATTAAAGTATTCGAACATTCTAAGAGGATTCTTAGATAGAAATGAATCAATTAAAAAAGATTCAATTGTATTGACGAACAATATGGATATGTTTCATGATGTTGAAACAATCCCATATAAGAATAAAATATTTTCATATTTTGATAAACTACTACATCCTTTAAGAATGGTAGAAGAATATAGAGATGATGTTCTTTATATTGATGTTGATGAATTGTTTAATGATAATTTATTGTATTGGATTAAAGAGATTGGTACCAATGAAAAGTCCTTAGTTTATTTAGAGAATTGGCCTAAACAAACATTGGCGGAACTTGATGATAAAAGATTTGGTATCTTTAAGGATATGGTTAGTATTAATCATGCAGATATTGAAACAATAAAAGAGAATTTTATTTATTTCCCCAAGTCATTACCTTCCACAAAATTAATATGGGAAATAGAAACATTAAAACCTATATTTGAAACATTAACAATATTATACGATGAGGATAAAAGTACTATTGGTGGTGGTGAGGGTGTCGCATTATCATATGTTTTAAAAAACAATAATATAAAAACAATAAAACTAAAATGACAAAAGAAGAACAATTTGCGTTAGAACAAAAGAAAGTTAAAGCGTTAGAAAAAATAGCTAATTCATTGGATGCACTAACAATTTGGTTTGAAGAGATTGATAAACAGGAATGGAGTGATAGAATCCAGTATTATTTAGCTGAATGGCATGATATAAGTAAACCAAAGGACCCAACAATAAATGGATAAACATAAACTTGGTGTTATTGTTCCATATAGAAATAGATCGACTCAACTCGGTATTTTTAAAAGACATATATCACATTATCTTAAAATAAATAAAATCGACTATAATATTTTTATTATTGAACAAGATGGTGCCAAACAATTCAATAGGGGTATGTTACTTAATATTGGATTTAAATATGCGTTAGAACACGAATGTGATTATGTTGTGTTTCATGATATAGATATGTTACCATCAGAGGTTGACTACTCTTATACCGATAAACCCCTTCACTTAGCAACAAATTTTTTATATGAAAATGATGAAAAAGAAAGGGACATTTTTGAAGAATATTTCGGTGGAGTAACAATGTTTCCGGTTGACGATTTTAAAAAAATAAACGGATACTCAAACAAATATTGGGCTTGGGGATATGAAGATGATGATTTACTGTTGAGGTGTAAAGAAAATAAAATTGTATTAGATACATTAAAAATAAAAAATTTTGGGAGAGATGGTAAATCTTTAAAATTTAATGGTTTTGATGCTTTAGTAAAGTGTAAAAACATCATTAATTTAAATTCAAATGCCACATTTTTTATCTCATTTTATTCAGATAATTTACAATTAGACCACACAAGAGAAACCGACGAGTTTACCGTTTTTAGTATTCCAGGTTGGGATTTTGCAATTTGTTATAATTCATTTTCAAGGTATAATTTTTGTGCATTTGACTCATCACATAATGCACTATATGTCAATTCAAAAATAAAAACAAATTATAAAACCAATATAACGGTTGTTTTAGATAGAGATGAAAAAATAATAAAGGTTTATCAGGACGGTATCTTTATTGGGGAAACACAAATATTTAAAAAATTATTTTTTTATAAAAAAGAACCATTTTTTTATTTAGGTGTCGGTAACCCAAATAGAGAAAAAACTGAGAATTACTTTAGAGGAACGATTGATAGATTTGCATATTTTGACGACATGTTAGAATCCGATGAGGTTTTTGACATCTCAACAAACGAAAATGAAAATTTAACAAAAAATTTTAAAAGATATAAATCGTCATTAGATTTAAAAACATATTATGATGCTAATTTTATTAAAGATTATCAGTTAGTGGATTTATCTGGTAATGGTAATAATGGTATTATACAAAAATGTGAAATCACAGATAGTAATTATGATGAATTTACTGAAGTTAAAATACCATTTAGAAGACCATCTTTATTTAAATCACTACCACACGAACAAAATGGTTTTCTTGGTACAAAATGGAAAGACCAAGCAACTAGATGGAATCAACTTAGATTTTTAAATGAAGTATCGGTAAACAAGGAATTATTATATAATGATGGACTATCTGATTTAGAATTCGTCCAACATGGATTAATGAAGGATAATAAAACATATCATGCAATAATTGGAATATGAGTCACAAATTAGGTGTATGTATACCATACAGAAACAGAAAAGAACACGTTGAAAGATTAATACCACACCTTTCTAAATTATTAACAGAACAAGGTATTGAACATACATTTTATGTAGGTCACCAAGTGGATGATAAATTATTTAACAGAGGGTCAATGAAAAACATTGCCGCTCATTATGCATTTGAAGATGGGTGTGATTATGTTGCTTGGCACGATGTTGATATGTTGGCCCACGAAGAGTGTGATTATTCATACCCAACAGATAATCCATTACACATTGCAACTAAATTATCTAAATATAACTATGGGTTAGGTTATGACCAATACTTTGGAGGTGTTGTTCTTTTTACTAAAGAACAGGCATATAAAACCAATGGATATTCAAACGATTATTGGGATTGGGGTCAAGAAGATGACGATTTATTTTGGAGATGTTATTTTGAAGGATTAACAACAGGAAGGGTTATAAAAACAGAAAAGAATAAATTAATTGCCAATTTTAATGGGAATGATTCTGCGTTATTCGTCCCAACAAATAGAGAAATTAGTTCTTGTTTACACAATGACCACACAATAACAATGACATTCAATGCTGACCAACAAGAAGATAAGGTACCAATTTGGTTAGTGGGAGATAAAAATAAACAATTTATCGAATATCCTATATTAAGAAAGGACGGTAGTTGGACATGGGGATTATCTTTTAATAATTCAAGAGCAGTTACAATGAATGTTTTTGATCGGACAAACATGAGACATTATAATTGGGCAAAAAGATTTGAGGGTATGTGGACACAAATCACATTAAGTTATAACTCAGAAGAAAAACAAATTTACTTTTATGTGAACGATGAATTAATATCCCAAATGAATGGAATAAAACAAAATATACCATTTCCAATTAGAGAAAACTTAAGATCACACGATGCAGTTAAACCGTTTTTGTTAGGGTTTTGTGCACATACTAATACAAGATTTAAGGGTAAAATATCTGATTTTAAAATCTATAATAAGTTTTTTAATAATATAAGTGAGACTTATGAAAATATTGAAAATCTTATTTTAGATATGGACATGAATAGTGAACATATTATTAGACAAAATATTAACCCATCAATTGAAGATATTGAAATAATTGAAAATATTATTCCGTACAGAAAAGAAGGTCGATTCTATTGCTTACCACATATCGACGAGGGATTTATAAATGGTGGATGGGCAAAGGGAGAAACAACAGCAAGAAACGAAAAACGATTTGTTACAGAAATGCAACAAGGAAAATTAAATCATAAGGAAGATGGGTTAAAAAACATTTTAGAAACTATGGATATTGTAAATATCGATGATAGCTTGTACCCAAACACTAAATTTATAAATGTAAAAATGAAATGAAAGACACACAATGCGTATTAGGTTATACCTCAATCTACGTTGATCCAGATGGATCCGTTAGACCTTGCTGTATCTCTAGTAAATTCGATAAGGATTTGAATTTTAATGACTATCCAACAATTATGGAGTTGTTTAATAGTGAACAGTTTAAACAATTAAGAAAAGAAATGGATGAGGGTAATGCACCCAAATCATGTGATGTGTGTTTTAAACAAGGCAACACATTAAAAGATAATTGGAACAAAATGTGGTCACATAAAATGGATGACCCAACATTAATAAACCCCGACTATAGTGTTAATAGATTAGAATATTTGGATGTTAGATTTTCTAACTTATGTAACTTTAAGTGTAGAATGTGTGGACCAAGTTTATCATCTTCATGGCATGATGACCTTACCGAAATATATGGTAAAGGATTTTCCGATTCACACACCAAATTTATTGATATTGGTAAGGACCCTGTTGACAAATTTACAGATGACGATTTAAAACATATTCACCATCTATATTTGGCGGGTGGAGAACCGTTTATTAATGATAATATTTTTAAGTTATTAGATAGATTTGGAGAAGAACAAGCTAAAGGTATTAACATGTATATTAATACTAACCTATCTACACTAAAGTACAAAGATAGGGATGTGTTAGAAGAACTTAAGAAGTTTAACAATGTTATCATTGGTTGTTCTTGTGATGGGTACGGTGAAGTTGGTGAATTCCAAAGAACAGGATTTGTCTCAGAAAAATTCTTTAATAATTTAACTAAAATCGTTGAGTTCAATAAAACACATAAAAATGTTTACGCTGAAGTTGAATATACCATAACATTAATGAATATATTTCATATCTTTGACTTTATTGATTATGTTTCGGGTAATGGTTACTTACCACAGGAAAAGATGCATTTCCATTGGGCAACAACACCATACTATTTTGCGGTTGGTGCGGCACCCGACGACTTTAAAGAAAAAGTAATCAATTATATTGATGAGAACTTATCAAAAAAACAATACGCGTCTAACATATATGATATTTTACAAACATTTAAAGATTATGTTAGAATCGATTCAAAAATAATAAAAGGTGATTCCCATAGAAATGATTTGAAGACCTATCTTCAAAAATTAGATTTAATGAGAAATACAAATTATAAAAATATATGTCCATGGATAGAAATGATGTTTTAAAAGATTCAATATGTATACTCCCCTTTCTACATTTATTTGTTAGAACGGATGGTTTAGTTGCACCCTGCTGTATATCTGATGGTTGGGATATTTCTGTGAATGAAGGTGATATTGATGATGTAATCAATCATCCTAAATTCTTGGAATTACGTAAACAGATGTTAAATGGAGAGAAACCAAAGGTATGTGACATTTGTTTTAAGAATGGTCACGGAATGAGAAATGACTTCAATAATTTATGGGAAAGAATAACTGGTAAAAACTATGTTGAACTATCCCAAGAGTTGGTTGATGAAAACTATTCAATTTCTAAACTTAAATCAACCGACTTAAGATTCTCCAATCTATGTAATTTCTCATGTAGGATGTGTGCACCGATATATTCAACAAATTGGTACGAAGATGCTAAGGTAGTTTACCCAAACCACATTGTGAATATGGACAATAAGTCAATAAAGATTGGGGACAATTTTGTACAAAAACTTGATAAACACACCAACAATTTAAATTGGGTTTATTTGGCTGGAGGAGAACCTTTGATTATGGACGAAACATTCCAATATCTACAACAATTACTTCCAAACGCTAAAGAATGTGAAATAGTAATCAACACTAATTTATCGAATCTTATGTATAAGAAAACCGACATATTAGAATTGTTATCTAACTTTAAAAATTGTCACATGGTGGTTTCTTGTGATGGTTATGGTGAAATGGGTGAATATATTAGAACGGGATTCTCACATGAGAAATTCTTTACTAATGTTAAGAAACTGAGAGACTTAAGTAAAACAAAGTACCACTCAATTAGTTTCTCGTTTAACTTTACCATATCAATATTCAATGTGTTTCACTTCTTTGATTTTATTGATTATATTAAACACGAAGATTTGTTTTTTGATAATATTATGACACAATGGGTAACATATCCATATCATTTATCTGTGGGAAATACCAGTGAAGAGTTTAAGGATAAAGTTAAAAAGTTTATTACGGATAATATTGAAAAGGACACAACATTAACACAAAAAATAAAGGATGATTTAAATGGGTTTATAAATTATTTAAATGTTTTCGAACCAACAAGAACGGAACATAATACATTGGATTTTGTTAAGAAATTGGATGTGTTAAGAAATAGTGACTTTAGAAGTGTGAGTCCGTGGATTGAAAATGAAATAAAATCAATATGAGTATAGACATTAATAAACATTATAAAAACGTAAGTGAGTCTCTTAATGGGATTGGTAATGGTATGTGTTTAGCTAAATGGACACAAGTGACATTACAATTACATACCGGACACAATCACTCATGTCACCACCCAAGTCTACATAAAATACCCGAGATTGAAATTAAAAACAATCCATCCGCATTACATAACACGAGATTTAAAAAAGAGAAAAGACGTGAAATGTTAAATGGGGGTAGACCATCGGAATGTGAATATTGTTGGAAAATAGAGGACAATTCGGATAGATATTCTGATAGAGTTTTTAAATCATCTGAACCATGGTCTTGGGAACATTATAATGAAATTAAAGATTTAGATTGGAGAGCAGATTATAATCCGAAATATGTTGAGGTTGCATTTAGCAATACGTGTAATTTCAAATGTATGTACTGTGGTCCACAATTCTCTAGTTCGTGGGTTGAGGAACTTAAAAAATACGGACCATATGAAAATGGATTTAATCATTTTAATGAAGAGACTACACCATATTTAAATTCTGAATATAATCCATATGTTGAGGCATTTTGGAAATGGTGGCCTGAATTATATAGAGATTTACACACATTTAGAATCACAGGAGGAGAACCCCTATTATCAAAAGATACTTGGGGTGTTTTAGATTACATATTAGAACAAAAAGAACCTAATAGAAATTTAAATCTAGCAATCAACACTAATTTAGGTGTACCTGATAAACTAATCGATAATTTAATTGAGAAGTGTAAACGTATATTAGGTGAGGGTAGAATTAGAGAACTGGTAATATTCACATCATGCGATGCTCACGGTAAACAGGCTGAATATCTTAGAAATGGCATGGACTATAATAAGTTCATGAATAATGTTAATAAAATATTAACAGAGTTACCCCAAGTGACAATTGATTTTATGGTGACATATAACGCTTTAAGTGTGTTCTCATTTGATAAATTTATTTTGGATGTATTAGAATTAAAAAGAAAACATCAGAATGAACAAAGATGTTGGATACAGCCGGCGATATTTGATACGTCATATTTACGTTATCCTAATTTTATGAGTGTTCAAATATTACCGCACGAAATGAAACATAATATTTTAGAACAATCTAAATTGGCTTTATTCAATGCCACACTTATATATGACCACACACATATGGGATGTTCTGATATGGAAATTCAGAAACTTAAACGAACATACGATTGGGCAATATCACCGATAGATAATAACGATTTATTTAAACAAAGAAAAACATTCTCACACTACATCAAACAAATTGATGAAAGAAGAGGGACGGACTTTGTTAAAACCTTTCCAGAATTGGAAGAATTTTATAAAACACATTTAATATGATAATAAAATATAAAGAACCATGGTGTTTAAACGCTGATATCATATCGTATGGTATGAATAGCGGTAATGTTTTATCATTTGATAACTCAAATGAATACTCCTTTTATATTAAGTTTAATTTAACGGGAGGACAACAAGATTCCATTTCCAATATTGTTTGGAAAGGAAATGATGAATTGGGTATACAAATATGTGATAATGAATTACAGTTTACGTTTAGACACGTTGATGACCAGGAGGATAAACAAAAAGGTATCCTTAAGTTTTTTGCTGAGATGAATGATGAAACGTCATTTGAAGTATTAATAAACGGTATAGGTGATGAAAATTTCATTTATATAAATGACTCATTGGTACATAGTTTTAATGGTAAAATGATATTCTTACCAAGTAGTTCCTACAATTTTGGTGGTGGACATGCTGATAACATTGAATATGATTTGAACGCATTGGTTATTGCGAAAAAAATGTACTTTATTGATGAAATGAGAGCGTTGGAAAACCAAAATGAAATAGATATTAATATACTCGGTTGTTATGATTTTAATAGGAAAACAGAACAAAAAGTTTGGGATAAATCACAACATTTCAACCTACTTAATAGATTTTATTTATGAACATAATTCACACTTGGGCTAACGTCACCTCAAAACCTGATTATACAAATAAAAGAACTATCTTTCATATGATAATGTCACTACTATGTGCGAAAAGATTATATGATAATGTTCATTTATATACCACAAGTGAAATATATGAAATAATAAAACCATTAGACCTACCATATAATAGAATAAACACGGATTTGTTAGATAATTTAAATTACAACGGTCCAAATTTTGCAATTCCAAAAATGGAGGTTTATAGACATCAGAATACACCATTTTTACATATTGATACAGATACCTTTCTTTTTGAGAGGGTACAAATTCCAGAGAATAAGAAATTAATATTCGCATTCCCTGACGTAATGTTATACCCAAGATTTGACCATAGAATTGAAAATTCAAGATTCATTTCTTTTTATGAGTACTATTATGAATTGTTTATAAAGATAAAGGATTGTTTTGAGGCGGATTTTTTTAAAACAATGCCAATGGATTTCATACCAAATATGTCAATCTTTGGTGGTTACGATTTAGAGAATATTAAAAAAACATACGACTACCTAATTGATTTTTATTTCACAAATCGTGAAATATTAGACACCGATACATTCAGATCCCCTCAGATAGTTGAACAATTGTTGTTCTTTCCTATCTATAATAAAATAACAGAAGGATATTTGAAGAATTGGACGATGTTCGAAGCACACACATTCTTATTTAGTGACTACCCATCATTATCTATAATTTCAAAATCAGGTGATGATAATAAATTCACGGTACATTCGGATGTGAAGAGAATAATGGAGATTGGTAAGTCTAAAAACCCACCAAAAAATGTTTTAAGTATTGATGTAGACTTAAAAGACTTAAGATACCATAATTTATGTGGTTATCTACATTTAGCCGAACATAAGATTGATGATTATATTAATAACATTATGTTAGATAGACTAAAAGATATCCACACAATACAACATAATGGTTATGACTATTTAAATGTTTTGGTTGAAAAAATAAAATATGGTAATACCGAAACCGAGATTTTAGAATCACAAAAGAAACTATATCTCAATGGTTTAGGAAATTATTATTATGAGAAACTTTGTGAAATATTCCCAGAAAAAGAGAGATGGGAAGATGGTAGCAATTTTATTAAAAAATTATTGTAATGGATAACAAAACATTGTGTCCCAGTTTTTTCTTAAATGTAATGAACGACTCTTTTGGGGTATATAAGACGTGTTGTCTACATGTACCAATCAAAGATAATAAGGTTGTTGGTGTTCCCGTGGATGAAAAGATGGATGCGTTTTGGAATAGTGAGTACATGAAAACCGCTAGAATTAATTCAATTAACGGTAAACCAACAAAGGGATGTGAAGAATGTTACCAATCCGAAAGAAATGGTGGCACATCATTAAGAAATGATTTATTGAAAACTCACAAGGATAATGATAATTTTAAACAAAGAGTTGAACACGCTAAAAATAACGGCGGTCACCTTAATGAATCACCTTCATTAATTGAACTTAGGGTTAGTAACAAATGTAATTTGAAATGTAGAATGTGTCAACCACAAGATTCAGAATTAATAAATCAAGAATATATTGAATTAGTTGAATCCAATAGTGATTTAAAGAATATATTACCAATTGTTGATTTTGATATTACCGACGACTTAACAAACTATATTGAGAACATTAAAGCGAATGCTTCAACACTTAAATTAATAAGGTTTTCAGGTGGAGAACCATTAATTAATGATTCGTTTTACGATTTATTAGACTTCCTTATCGAGGGTGATTATTGTAAAGATATTGACTTTAAAATCAACACTAATTTAACCAAAATGAGATTAGACACTTTAGAGAAATTATCTAAATTTAAGAGTGTAGGTATAGACTTTTCTATTGATGGAATTGAGGAGGTGTATGAGTACATTCGTTTCCCGATGAAATGGGAGATTACCAATAATAAAATTGATTTGGTTCAGAATTACAGAGACCAAAAAGGAAGTAACATTAGTATGAATGCTAATTTTACTGTACAAATATATAATATATTGAATATGTTTAAATTAATTGATTTCTTTTTATCTAAATCAATTATACCAATACTACACATATTACAAAATCCATCGTATCTTAATATACGTCACATGCCTAACGAATTAAAAAGTAAGGTAAATGAAAAAATTGACGAAACGTTAAAGACTATCGATAGTAAAAATTACCCTGTAAAATCACAAGTTATGTGGGTAAAAGAAAGATTGGTGGCGATTAAAAATCAAATGTCATTGGAAAGTGATGAATATCAAGTAAAACAATATAGACAATTCACAATGACGTTAGACATAAAAAGAAATCAAAATATTAACCAAACAATCCCCGAAATATCAAAATATTATGAGTAAAGAAGTTGATTTAAAAAAATATGTTTGTACATGGCCATTTATGTACACCGAAGTTTATGACAATGATAGACAATATCTATGTTGTCCTAATTTAATGGGAGTTAATGTCCATGAGACGGGTGATTTTGAAAAAGATTGGTTTGGTGATAAAGCTAAGATGGTTAGAGAGTCAATATTAGATGGTTCATACAAATATTGTGATAGAAAACAATGTAGTCATCTACATCGAGTATTAGAAAAGGATGAACCAAGTTTTAACATCATTACAAGAGAAGATTTTGAAAGTAGAGAGTGGAATAAACCCAAATGGATTAATTTCTGTTTTGATTTTAGTTGTAATCTAAGATGTCCATCGTGTCGTGCAGGATTAATTAATGCCGATAATAAGAAAATTTTAGAAATTGATGAAAAGGTTTTGAATATTGAAAAGGCATATAGTGACGAAGTTGAGGAATTACACATTACAAGCACAGGAGACCCATTCTATTCCAAATCCTATAGAGATTATTTAATTAATTTTCAACCAGATAAATACCCAAAATTACAAAAAATACACCTACATACCAACGGTACACTATGGAATAAGGATATGTGGGAAAGGATGCCTAATGTACATCAGTATGTTAAGAGTGCTCACATATCGATAGATGCCGCAACAAAAGAAACATACGAGAAGGTTAGATTAAACGGTAAGTGGGAAGTCCTATTATCCAACTTAGAATATCTTTCAAAAGAAGTTGTTCCTGATTTTGAATTTATTATTTGTTCAATGGTTGTCCAAAAGGACAATTATAGAGAAATGGTTGATTTTGTTAATATGATTAAAGGATATTTTGGTGACAAAGCCAGAATACAATTATTCAAAATTATCAAATTCCCATTTCATACCAAAGAGTATTGGGATGAACAATGTGTGTATGATCCAAAACATCCTGAGCATACTTTATTCTTGGAGGAGATAGAGAAAATAAAAGGTATTGAACATGTAAACCAAAATTTATCCTAATGGTTGATTTAAAACAATATTACTGTGAACTACCTTTCACATACACAGAGTTACACACTGATAAACAAACACTGTGTTGTCCTTATTGGAACACAACTAACATTCAAATAAGTGAGAACTTTTTGGATAACTGGTTTGGTGAACCGGCTGTTGAGATTAGAGAATCCATGTTAGATGGTTCATTTAAAAACTGTAGTACCGAATACTGTCCATCATTAAACACCTTGGTTAAGACTGGTGCGGTAACTGGTCCAATCAAACCTATTGTTGAATTTAAAAACCAAATATACAACAAACCAAAACGAATTAAATTATGTTTTGATGTTGCTTGTAACTTAAGATGTCCAAGCTGTAGATTAGATATTGTTCCGAATACTGAAGAACGTACAAAGAAAAGTAGATTGATATTCAAAAAAATTGAAGAGGCTTATAGTGATGAACTAGAAGAAATTTTTACTAGTGGTACCGGTGACCCGTTCTATAGTATTCCAATGAGAGAATACTTGATGAACATAAATTCAGAGAAATATCCTAAACTAAAAAACATTATCCTTCATACAAACGGTATTCTTTGGACACCAAAAGTTTGGGATATGATGAATAACATTCATCCATATGTAAAAAGTTGTGAGATTAGTATTGACGCTGCAACAAAAGAAACATATGAGAAAGTTAGGTTAGGTGGTAAGTGGGAAACATTAATTGAAAATTTAAAGTTTGTTAACACCATTCCAACAGTAGAACAAGTTATATTGTCATTTGTTGCACAAAAAGAAAACTATAAAGAGATGGATATCTTTTGTGATATGGTTAACAACATATTCCAAAATAAAAAGGTTTTAATCTTCTTTTATAAGGTTGCTAACTGGGGTACATTCTCTAATGAAACATATGATGAAATAAAAGTTTGGGATGAAACACATCCATTAAATTCTAATTTCAAAGTTGAAGTAGAGAAACTAAAAAAATATAAAAACGTTGTACATAATTTTAACTAGATGAATGAACATTTAAAATATAGAAAATCGGTATTGGATGTGATTAGTCCATCATTTTGTGCGGCAAAGTGGTTAAACGCCAGCATATGGCTTAATAGTGGTGGTACAACATCCTGCCACCACCCACCCAAACAAAAAATACCCTTAGATGAATTAGCTAATGATTTCACGGCTATACATAACACATCACACAAGAAACAAATGCGTGAGATGATGTTAAAAGGTATTCGACCACCTGAGTGTGAGTATTGTTGGAAGATTGAGGATATGGGTAAAGACCATATCAGTGATAGAGTCCATAAATCAATAATTTATAAACAAGAAGACATTGACAGAATTTCAACAGCACCAACAACTGATAATGTCAACTTAAGAACATTAGAAATTAGCTTTAGTAGAGCATGTAATTTAGCTTGTTCTTATTGTAATGCCGATTATAGTACCACGTGGGCTAAAGATATCATAAAGAATGGTCCATATCGTGATTTGGAGACCTATGGGGCGACGATTTTTGGTTCAGACGGTAGTAGAGAGGATTTATATGATAGCGAGGAAAATAACCCCTATATAAAGGCTTTCTGGGAATGGTGGCACAACGGACTAAAAGATTCATTAGAAGAACTTAGAATTACAGGTGGTGAACCAACTATGAGTCCACAAACTTGGAAAATAATTGACTATCTTATTGAAGAGAATATCGATATGAGGTTTGCGATTAATTCTAATTTAATGGGTAAACCAGAAATTATCGACAAGATAATTGAAAAGTCGAAAGGATTAAAGGATTTTCATTTATATACTAGCATGGAAGCTACGGGTAAACAAGCTGATTATATTAGAGATGGTGTTGTTTACGAAACTTGGTTAAATAACTTAACTAGATTCATGGAACAGGGTAATTGGTCTAAAACATACATAATGATGACAATCAATGCGTTATGTTTATTTACCATTACAGACTTTATGGATGATATGATTAAATTAAAAGAAAGATTTGGTGGTTATCCATATCTAAGTCTTAACATATTAAGATTTCCTGCTTTTCAATCATCACTTAGTTTACCAAAAGAGGTTAGAAAAGAAAGAAGAGATAATTTAGAAGAATGGTACATTAAGAACAAAGAGAAACTACATTTGTTTGAACAAACAGATATTGAAAGATTGGTTGATTATTTAACAGACGTTGAAAGACCACATCAAAATGCTGACCAAGACCCAATAAAACTTTGGAATGATTTTAAAACGTTTTACTTACAATATGATGTTAGAAGAAATAAATCAATAATGGTGTTCCCACCAGAATTAACAAAACATTTATAAAATGATAGATAGTAGACTGACCGAGTTTTATGAAACAAATAGAATATTAAAACCAAAACATACTGAATTCCCAAATTTTCAAACAGAATTCAACAAATATCAATGGTTACAAAATGAGAGTGGTGTACCATATTGGGAAATACCGTTAGATGGTTTACCATATAAGGAGATGCTTAATGAAGCACAAGAGTTAAAGTCATTGTTTGTTGACCATAGAGCAAACGACCCAAGTCAAATGGGTGCGTCACATAGTGGATGGGCTAGCTTAACTATACACGGAATATCATCCCAACATACAATGAATTGGGATAGCTATGATGAATATAGAGCGTTAGGTGATGAGAAATTGGTCCCATATGATTGGACAGAAATTTCAGATAGAATCCCTAAAACCGTTGAATATTTTAAGGATACATTTCCCCATGAATCCTACACACGAGTTAGGTTCATGTTATTGAAGGCAGGTGGATACGTTTTACCACATAGAGATAGGGACCATAAATTATTGTTTCCAATAAACATTGCATTGAACAATCCCGAGGGTTGTAACTTTATTATGGAGAATCAAGGTATAGTACCATTTAAAGAAGGTAAGGGGTTCTTATTGGACTTATGTAATAGACACGCTGTTTGGAATGATTCTAAAGAAGATAGAATACATTTAATTGTACATTGGAAAAATGCACAGTACCATGAACCAGCAGGTAAAAAATGGGCAGAGATGGTCACTAGAAATTATAAAGCAACACCTAAATTTATATAGATGCTCTACACATTTGGTGACAGCTTTACTGATTTTTATCCAAATAGAGATACATTAAATTGGACCAAACTACTATCTAATAAATTAGATGTTGAATTGATTAATAAAGGATTAGTTGGTTGTTCAAATAGTTTTATTTTAAAAACCATAATAAACGAATTAGAAAATATAAAGAAAGATGATTATGTCATTATACAAATATCAGGACCAGGTAGAATGGATATCCCTGTTTCTGAAAACGAATATAGAACCGTTTACTCTTCTGACATGGGTGTTTATAACGACGAGATAAAGAAGAACAAAAACTACACGTGGGATATTAATCAGTGGAAAATCATTGAAGATTACTTCATTAACTTTCATTCATTAGGTTTTACCTACAAAAATGATATTGAGTTAATAAGAAAAATAACCCATTTTATCTACAAAAATTTAACAAAAAACGTTATATTATGGAATATATGTTCTATTGGTGGTGAAACGGCTCCTGAGTATAATGATAACATTGATAAAACATATGGTATTAAAGAATATAATGATAACATCTGGCTTGACGACCCAAAGATAGGTTGGATTGAAAGAATAGATCGATCGGATAAATCAATATATAAACAAACGAATAAACAAACAAAAGATTACCACTTATCTGAAGAAGGTCATGTATGGTTATCTGAAATAATTTTTAAAAAGATAAAAAATGATTTTAACAATTGTATTTGAAAACTATAAAGGTGAAGAACAATCCTTTGATTGGGAATTAGTTGACACCAGATACGCTAAAGCGTGGAAAGACTTGATGTTAGATTGGAAAGACCAATGGAAATTAGGGGTACCTGAATTTAAAGACAAATGGTTTATCTCTTCAACTAATGAAGATTTTTCTAACTATATTAAAGAAATTAAACAACTGGTTGAAATCATCGATTCTTTGGGTGAACATTATGTTGGTAGTGCCGATATTCATGATGATATTACAAGAGAAGAACTGAATAGAATTCACGAGGAGTTTCACAAATATGTGGAGACATGTGAAAAGGATAGTCCAAATGCTAATGTTAGAGAAACAGAAGAATTATGTCATCGTTTAAATGATTTAGTTCACTTGACCGAAATAGCGGAAAAGAACAGACACCAAATTAGACCAGATAAAAGAATTATAGCGACCGCCACACCTCATATGCAAGTACCATATGAAGAAGAAGATTATGAACATTTTAAATGTAGTATGTTAGGTGGTTGGATTTATGTTGGTTATGCAACTCCTGGTAAGAATTTGTTTCATTGTTTTTGTGACGATGATATGCCAGTTATTGAAAAGGAATTGGTTAGACAAAGTCAGGGGATATCTAATGAAATTCATATCGAATTAGATGGTATGGATGACATCGACCCAACATATGAGAAAGGGATTAAAACAAAATATTATAATTGGTGTAAAAAGAATGATGTGATAAAATATGGTTATGATTATACCAAACCTATTTACAATCCGGGTAGAATACCGTTAGCAAAGCCTATTGGTAACATTGATGACTTGGTGTATTTTTTTTGGATTAAGACAAGGTAAAATTATAAACATCTATTTTAAATGAGAGTAATATTAGGTGTAATAAATGATTTAGATAAAGAAAAAGTCGGCGAGTTATATATTGAAAAATTATTAAACCTCACCGACTTTTGGTTATTTAACGCCAAATTAGATTTAAGACTACATGGTATCACCTTAGATGTTTTATATTTTAAATCAGAACAAGAGTTCCTCGATGTTGCATCGATTGATGACTATGATTATGCCATCGGTAATTGGATTGGTCATTTACTAAGACCAGCCAAAAGAGGTGGTAAACATGTTATTATTGATTCAATTAATTTATGCAAAGATAGTGACGGATTGGTCGGTCATATAATTTCATATACCGATAAGATACCTTATTTCTATAAAGAGTTTTGGTGTGTCGATTTAAAAAAGTATAGAGAATATGGTCATCCATCTTGGATTTCACCAAAGGATGAAACATTCCCAAATTTCAACAGAAGTATTGAAAATTTCCACGATGACTACACACCCTTTTATATTGAACCAGTTAATGGTATAACTAAAAATACACAACAAATAGGTTGGGGTACCGGTTTAATCAAATGCTGGTTAAATAATGGTAAAAAGGTAGTTAACTTTACAAAAGAAATTAGAGAACTTAAGCATCATCTATATCCAGAAAATCATGAAGTATTAATGGATTACTTTGATTCTAAAGTAACGGTTAATGAACTTATACAACCATTACAAAAACAATACTTCTCATCGATAGATTACAATAACGCAAAGACATCAATTTTCTTATTTAACACAGACAGTTTAGATTTTGAACCACCTAAAGTGGTTGTTGATAATTTAATAAGTGTTTGTGCGGCGTTTAGACCGTATCTAATTTTACATAGGTCATTATTCACAACCGCAACTAAAGTTAAATTTATCGATTATAGTGAAATAAGTTTACAATTTAAAAAATGGTTGGTCAATAATTGGGATGGTGTTGATGTGTTTGATGCGGTTACCAAGTTCGAGAAGGAAATAGGTCAACCAATGAATTGGAACAAACCGTTTCATCTTTCATATCAGGAGTCTCATGATAAGGTAATTGAGCAATTTGGCGGATTGGAGTCATGGTTAGGTTTTTGGGATAGATATAGAAAATTAGACCACGAATACCATTTAATTGATTTGGTCTTGGATTTAGATAAAGTTGAAAAACTATTAACCGAGGGACAAAATTATATTTATTTTAGTAATAGTTATAATACAGAGGCTGGATTAGTTAAATGGGGTAAAACCAAACTTAAAAATACCCTTTTTGAATTGGTGGGTATTGCGGAAAAAACCAATTCAATAATTGATGGATCAGATGTGGACCACCATTACCCAAATCCGGATTTTGTAAAAAACGTAAAAAAATATTATGAATATTAGAGATTTTGATTTAATTGTTATAAACGGTGACTCCTTTTCATTTGGTGATGGACAATTCATTGAAAATCAGTACAAGAAAGGTAGGATTATAAAAGATTTCTCAGAACTAACACCAAAGGAGATTGAATTTGCATCATTATTTGACTATGTCAATAACTGGGGATCACACATGGGTGAGAAATCTAATTTACCCGTTTTAAACATTTCACAAGCTGGCAGTTGTAATGAATTCATTTTAAGAAGATATATGGATTTATTTGAAGACGCTAATTTTGAATATCATGTTAATTTATTCCCTAAGGAAAGGTATTTTATTCAACAGGAGAAAATCAAGGTAGCCGGCGTCGATGAATTTTCAGCATATAAAAACCCACTAATTATAACACAACTAAGCTATAGTCATAGGTACCCAATTCGTTATAATGACAAGTACTATGTTATTCACCCAAACATGATGTTTGATGAAAATAGCATAAAGTATAGAGAATTACAAGATGATTCCCATTTGATTAATACAATCAAAGATCATTTCTTTTTAACCACATCATATAAAAGTTATTACGAAGGATTTATAAAGGATTTGTTATCAATTAAGTCATATGTGGCATCAAAGAATTTTACTCACTTAATTTATATATTCTTTTCTGAGAGTGACATATTAAAGGTAGCAAAAGATGCCAATGTACCACCAAGACAATTTGTTGAACACATGAACACATTCATGAATGTGTTCTTTTTACACAAAGACGCATTAAAATTTGAGAATATTAGAGATGTAACAAATGGCGAAATCAATAGTTATCACTTCTCAAAAGAATCACACTTTGCTGTTGCCAACTCAATATTGGAAAATATTGAAACAAACGCTAACCCGTTTATAATTAATAATCCGTTTTTATTTGTAGAACTTTAATTATGTCAATTAGAATATTTGGGGATTCATTTTCAACACCATTCCATTTTAATTATAACTTGGATTTAAGGTTCTGTACCGATTATTTAAAGGTATGTTTAGAAAATGGAGATATTCCAAAAGATTGGATTGAGTTATTAAAGGAAACAGGTAAAGAAGTACAGGTTTATTCCATACCAGGTTCAGACAATTTAACACTTTTTGAGAGTGTACTTCGAAGAATACCAGAATTAAAGGAAAATGATATAGCAATATTTGGTTGGACTACATTAGATAGAGTTAGGTCATATGAGAAGACTAATAATTTTGTTACTGGAGAAGAATTGTTTTTACCGATATTGATGAATTTTGAAAACGATAAACTTGTCATGAGTAATTTAAGAAATAAAGATATATTATTTTTCAAAGAGTGGATACTTTATAAAGAAAATCACCCAAATTCTGCTCATGAGTTACTAAATTGGATTGATATTATTAATAAATTATTAGATGAGAAAAACATTAAACCAATTCATTGGTTTTGGAACCCATATCAGTTTGGGTATAACAAAGAAATCGAACCATTATTTGAAAAGATACACGTACATGATAGGTTAGTAAACACTAAGGGATTTATCAATTTACATTTTGGAGATGAGGGGTTATGGAATAAATATGATGAAGATGCTATAATATGGAAACCTTTAAAGTATGATTTTTGTTCATATAAAAATTCAATATATTACTCAACGGGAAAACAGGTTAATGACTGTCATTGGGACCTTAGGGGACATGAAACATTTTTTAAAATAATAAACCAAAAAATTAAAAATGCACACAACATAACTAAATGAAATATGTAATTGGAGTATCGGCATACTATCATGATTCATCTGCATGTCTTTTTAAAGACGGTAAGTTGGTGTTTGCCTGTGAGGAGGAAAAGTTCACAGGTATAAAGCATGATTCATCATTTCCTAATAAAACTATTGACCATATATTCAAAACATATAAAATTGGTAAGGAAAATATCAGTGCCGTGTGTTATTATGAAGACCCTGAATTAAAATTAAAGAGAGTTAAACAAAACATAAAAGAAAATTTTCTTAATGCACCGTTATACTCTATCCAATCCTATATTAAAGTAAAAAAAAACA